>TARA_R100000789_G_scaffold26196_3_pt1 | contig 47943 bp, 46 predicted proteins | sample TARA_R100000789 | Tara Oceans TARA_R100000789 (sample SAMEA2623403) | marine metagenome | biome: marine biome (ENVO:00000447); feature: mesopelagic zone (ENVO:00000213); material: "saline water (ENVO:00002010), including plankton (ENVO:xxxxxxxx)" | depth 450 m
AATTGAGGGGTGGGTCCGAACTGATAAAATTTATTTTAAAAAACTCTATCAAATGACAAAAAAGACATTCACATACAAAGATTCAGGCGTAGATATCAAAGCCGGAGAAGAGCTTGTTAATTCTATAAAAGGAGTAGTTAAAGAGACTCATGGTCCTGCGGTGCTTTCCAATATTGGTGGTTTTGGTGGATTTTTTAAACCGGATATGGGAGCTTTTAAAAATCCTGTATTTGTAAGTTCTGTGGATGGTGTTGGAACCAAATTGATTGTGGCGTTCAAAGCCGGAAAATATGATACAGTCGGTCAAGATCTGGTAAATCATTGTGTGAATGATATTGCGGTTTGTGGGGCGACTCCTTTGTTCTTTCTGGATTATTTTTCTACCGGAAAGCTTGAGCAAAATGTGGGTTATGATGTGATCAAAGGATTTGCCACTGCTTGCAAGGAAAACAATGTGGCTTTGATAGGTGGTGAAACTGCCGAGATGCCGGATATTTACGGGGAAGGTGAATTCGATCTGGCGGGAACCATTGTCGGAATTGTAGATGAAGACAAAGTGATCAAAGGAGCAGGAATTGAAAAAGGAGATGTTCTTCTTGGATTCAAAAGTTCGGGTTTACACACCAATGGATATTCACTTGCAAGAAAAGTGTTATTCAGTGAGTACGATGTAAATGATCATGTAGAAGAACTTGGATGTACCGTTGCAGAAGAACTATTGCAAGTTCACCGATCTTATTTAGGATTGATATCAGAGTTAAAAGAAATGGATGGCGTAAACGGTTTCTCTCACATAACCGGTGGCGGAATGGTAGGAAACACCAAACGAATTTTACCTGAAGGATTGTCTTTAGATATTAATTGGGAAGGATGGGAACGTCCTGCGGTTTACAAATTGATTCAAGAAATAGGAAATGTACCTGAAGAAGATATGCAGGCAACGTTCAATCTTGGAATTGGATTAGTTTGTGTGGTTTCAGCAGATAAAGCTGCTGAAGTAAAAGCAAAAGCTGAGGAATTAGGAGAAGAGGTTTTTGAGGTAGGGAGTGTAATTAAGAATTAAGGATTATGAGTTTTGAATTAGAGCTTTGGGATGGAGAAATACATGAATCTGTATCAAAGGAAATAATTCTATCAAGGCTTGAAGAGTTAAAAGGGAAAGAGAAGAGATATTTAGTTATAAAAAAAAATTTTCATTCGTCATTAAGAATTGAAATATATGGACTTAATAAATTTCATTTATATGTAAAGAAACTTCATAAGATTAAACAGTCCGTTCAACCAGTTTCAAAAAATATATGCAAGAAATTAGTATCAGACTTTTTGGGTGGTAATAAAAACTGGGATAAAGGAATAAGATTTACTGAAATAGATCCTTTTGAACCTAAAGTTGAGAAAGAAATACCTTTCAAAAAAAGAAGTTTAGAAGAGTTAGAGGATATAGAAAGGAAGAGTTTAGTATTATTGATTGGAAGCTTATTAATTTCCTTAGGAGCAGGTTTTTACATGTATTCTAAATGGAATAATATGATTGATATGGATGTGAGAATATATTCTTTTGGAATGGGTGGAGCTATATTTGGACTGGGACTTTTTGTTTATACAATTTTCGATTTTCTTGAAATAAGAGATGAGATAAATAAAAAGAAATGAGAAAATTATCTCTATTAACAGTTCTTCTTTTTTGTTCCTGTTTTCTCATTCCAAAAGAAGGTCAGTTTGATATTTATAATCCTTATGAAGAAGCCTATTACTTAAAAATTTATCAAGGCAGTGAAGTCGTGATAGAAGAAAGTTTAAATGATAGCTCTTTAAATGAAGCAATATTGTTAACTCCCGGGGAATCATATTTATTCAAATTAAATAAGTCTTATAAGGATTCAGATAGATTAATGATCTGTATTTTTTCAACTAAAAAGAATAAAGATAATGAGTACGAATTAATCAAAAGCACAAGAGTAACGGTAAAATTTATGAGAAAGAGTTTTTGGACGGATTGGGAACTCTAAAACAAAATTAATAGACTAACTTATCACAGCTCTTGTTATAAAGACTTCTTTGAAGAATAAAATTGAAAATCACATCATGGGTCATCCTGAACTTGTTTCAGGATCTTTGTAAGGAATAGATCTTGAATATATCTTACTAATAAAGAGCAAAGGCTATGTCTATTTTCTTACTTACTCCGAATATTTAGAATTAGTAGATTAGTATGAGAAATTAAGACATTGATTTTGGAGTCTAAAATATAGCCATTCTGTAAGATCCCGAAATAAATTAGGGATGACCTTATTCTTTAATACAGGTGAAATTATAAACGAAATATAAACATACAAAAGGATGATAAATCTAAAATCAACCATACTTACAATTCTTCTACCATTATTTGTTTTATCAGGGTGTGTTTCTACAAATCAAACGGCGAGTTTTAAAGGAACAGAATTCTATATAGAATCCGGATCAAAAGTTGTAGTTGGGGAATTATTAACCGAACAAGGTTTTCCTGTTGATCATATTGAGATAAAGGTGAATAAAGAATTCATTAATTATCCACAAGTAGCACAAAGAGCAGGAATAGAAGGTGTTGTAAGGCTTTATATTGACGTTTCAGAACAAAGTAAAATTGAAAAGACCAGAGTTACCAGAGGAATTGGTGGGGGTTGTGATGAAGCTGCATTGAACCTGATAAGAAATTCAGAATTCATTGTTACTTCAAAAAGTACTAACAACAATACAATGAGCGAGCGGTACTATATTTCTGTTTTGTATGTATTGTGATTAAAACCAAAAAACTTGTTCCAAAACTCTACTTTGAAAAGGAAAAAAGCTCCTATCCCAATGAATTTATCCCCGGGTTTCTAATATCCTTCATTTAGTTTATAAACGGACATTTACTTTTGTTCCGCTGCTTCTATTCATCAGCACAGGTGTTAGTACCAAAAGCTCCCAAATACAATCTTTTTTAGATTTGTAAGTTCTTATGATATCTTTAAAGCATTATTTTCTTTAATTAAACTTATCGCCCAACAATGAGAAGATCCGTACTTGTAGTATTACTATTACTCTACTCTTCTTTTCTTTATGCTCAGACGACCAATGAAGATCATTATGAGAAAGGAATAGAATTATACCATGAGGGAGATTTAGAAGAAGCGCTACAAACATGGGTTGATGCTTTTTACCAAATAAAAGACACATCACTAATAGACCCAAGAATAGGAAGTACATTTATTGAATTGGTTGCCAGAAACCGAATGACCAGTTTTTATCAAGCTGCTACAGAAATGTATTACTGGGCACTTTCTTCAACTGGGGAAGGTGAAAAAGAAGATTTTTTAAGGAAGGAGATCCTCAAGAACGAACCAATTTTCGATGAATATGAATTCGATGATATTGAAAAGCTTCTTAAAAAAGACACCCACCATGCTGCTAAGGCTATATTGAGAAAATGGGAAAGTATGGACCCAACTCCAGGGACAAGAACAAATGAACGGTTGATTGAACACTGGGAAAGAATAGTTTATTCAAAAGAATATTTTACTAAAGCTGATAATACAATATTTGGTACAGACGACAGGGCTAAGCTTTACATAAAGTATGGAAGACCAGAATTGATATTCAAAGGGACACTGGAGCATGATACCGGAGTGATTTATTCAAGTGTAGCAACAGTTGCTGACCCATCGAGCGATGAAGTAAAAAAACTTCTGGAAGAAATTTTGAAGAGCCATTATCCTGCAGAATATGAAGTGTGGATATATCCCTTTCTATCAAATGAGGGCAGGCTTGTTAAGATCTTCGGAGAAAAAAATTCGACGCTTTCTTTTCAGGAAATAGAAGTTGTTTCAGATTTTATACCATCATTTGCGTTCAATAAATCAAAAGGCTATTCCACTCCGGGGGGCACCTATACTCCGGGATTTTTTTTACTACACAGTTATCTGGAACAGCTGAGTACTTTTGATAGTTATTTTTCCGGTCAATTTATTGAATTAAATCAAATTCTTTCTTTTCCAACCGAGGGCATGACTACCGTAAAATTCTATACAGATGGAGGTTGGGTTTTTCCTTTTGTTAGAAAAAAGGAAGCAGAAATGCATAGAATTAGTATAGATGCGCCCACGTCAGAGTCAACATATTTTAAATCTCTGGATGAGATAGATGTAGATGTCCGTGAATACGGATACTACGATGAAGAAGGAGAGCCATTTACATTTTATGTAATGAACAGCTATCCTTTATCCAGGATGTTGGATTTTATGTCGAAGCAGGAAAGAGAAGATTTAAAAGATTACTCACTAAATCATTCGGTGTCTTTGATCAACGAAAATCTATCCGGCTTTCAGAAAATGAAAGATAATCCCGAACTCCCTTTTTTATCAAAATCAATGGCCCACCCTGCTCAATCAATTTTTAAAGTATCATCCAGATTTAATTACGAAAAGCTTTCCTTTTCAATTCAGTTGTACGATAAACTAGAGTCAAATGAACCGGGAGATAGCCTGCTTCCAAAATCTCTTTTGGCAACAGGAAAATTTGATATTAATGAAACTAAAAAGCCCAAACCTGTTAATGAATTTGATCTTTCGGACGTGATGTTGGGTTATCAATTTGATGAAGCTAATTTTCAGGATGAAATTCCATTCCTGATAGCTATTGATGATAAAATACCAGACTTCTCAAACTTGTTTATTCATTTTCAGGCAGTAAATCTTTCACTGAATACAGAACAAATATCAAACCTGAGTATTGAGCTTAGTGTAGAGGAAAAGAAAAGAGGATTGGGAATATTCAGAAGAAGCAAAAAGAATTCAGTTACAGCAAATTATCAAGGATCATCGAGCCAAATAAGAGAAAGTTTAGAATTTGAATTGGTAGACAGGGAAGCGGGCAAATATGAACTAACCATTAAATTCACAGATAAGAATTCAGGAATTTCGAAGTTAAAAAAGCTTCCTTTCGAGTTAGTTGATACAGAATAGAGATATTGCACAGAAAAGGATCTGTATATCAAGTCTCCCGTTAAAGTGAGAGTCGCATCTGCACCAAAAAAATAAACCGCTGATATTTAATCAGCATACATTTGAATAAACCGCTCTTCAGCTTCAGTTTCTCCTATCAAGACAAGTTCACTGTTTTCCGGAATAGGATCTGTAGGATCAGGATTGATTATCTGTTCCCCATCTCTGGTATAGGCAATTACATTACATCCTGTGTTGTGACGGATGTCTGCTTCGATGATCGTTTTACCGGCAATCTTAGAAGGAGTTTTTAAACTGAATACATTCAGTCCTTCGGCGATCATAATAATATCATTGTCTTCATAAATATTGAAAATGGCGTTGGCTCCCATCGTTGCATAAGACATGACAAAATCGGCTCCGGCGCGATGTAACGAACTCACATTTCTTTCCAGAGTGGAACGGGCAACAATGTGAATATTTGGGCGAAGGTGGCGACAATAAATAGTGAGATAAATATTAATATCATCCTGATTAGTACTGATTATGACACTATGAGCCTTGTCAATCCCGGCTTTTTTAAGCGTATTGATATCGTTGGCATCTCCAAGAATGAAATTCTTTTCATTCAGAATTCGGTCGGGATTCTTATCAACAATTTTGAATTTGATATTCCGGCGCTTTAAGTGATAAGCAGCTGCTCTACCCACACGCCCTCCTCCAATAATTATCACAGGCTCTTCACTTATGGCATAGATACCAAACAACTCATCATATCTTCGAAGTTGATCTACAGAACCGGCCATCATGATCACACTTTGTTCGCTGATCACGGTATCCGGATGAGAGCCGAGAAAATGTCCTCGTTCCCAAATTCCAACAATATTGATTCCAAGTTTTTCCCTGAGTTGTGATTCACGAAGTGTTTTTCCAACAAGCGGAGTGTCGTAAGCAGTGGCTTCAGCAATTACAATATCTCCAAGTCTTCCAATGGTATGAACACGGGCATCCTGTCCAAGCACTCGCCTCGATAAAGCCCTTCCCAGAAGATTTCCCATATGTAGCACATGATCACATCCGGCGAGTTTCAGAATATCAATAGAATCGTGAGAGTTGGCAGTAGCAATAATTTTAATATGCTCGCTGTTTTCTCTTACAGTGTGAGCTACGTTAGTATTGAACATATCAGAGCCGTTGGTAACCACCATTGCCGCCTGATGAATTTGTAGCTTACGATAAGTTTCGGGATTGTCAGCTTCACCAACCATAACTCTGTATCCGTTATCAAACAATTCCAGAGCTTCTGTCAGGTCCTGAACCAAAAGCACATATTCCTTGTGATATTGTTTAAGTTTTTCAACAAGGGCTTTTGTAATGGGATCAAAGCTGGCAATAACCACATGGTTTTTTGTAGTTGGAGGAAGTTCTTTAGGAGCTCTTGCGCGTGATTGTGCCTCCATCCACGGAGCATAAAAGAATTCTATGAAGGTAAAGGGCAACATTATCAACAGAACGATAATACCTGAACCTAAAACCACCATTGAAAAGAAACGCCCCAGATCAGAAGTAAAGGTTATATCTCCGAAACCCAGTGTACTCATGGTTACCAGAGTCCAGTAAAATCCTGTCATCCAGCTGTGTTGCTGACCCTCTCTTTCCATAATTATATGGAAAAGGACTCCATAAATGGTGATGAGAAGAACAAGAATACCAAGAAACTTGAGAAGGCGTGCGATATTAACCTTCGTATTCTTATTAGAAATAAAGTAAGAGATCTGTGATGAAAAAAACTTCATGTAGTAAAGATAGTTTGTCTTGGCCCAATAAAGACAAAAAAATCTGCATTTCTAATTCCAACAAAAAATAAATTTCTCACTTTTCTTATGATTTTACTGTCGCCCAAGAACAGATTGATTTAATAACTATCTAAACTGGTCACAAAAAAAAGATTCTGTTTCCCATTCATTATTTAAAAGTGAAGGGAGTGTTTGAATTTCCATCACAATTGAAAACTCATGCTCAGATCGGGTACAAAGGGTATTAAAAAGAGAAATGTATGCATCACGTTCGGAATAGAAAGGAACGTTTAATTCGGAATAAGAATAAGAATGAACAGATATCTTATTTTCCTCATCGAATTTTAGATGTGTTTTTTCCTTAAAGTTCGATTTAAAAGTTTCATCTACATAAAGAAAAGCACGGTCGTTTTTTCCGGAAAATAAATTAAAAGAGGGATAACCGGGCCATAGATCAAAAAAGTTACCAGCAGGCAAAATTAAAAAAAGCAAAATAGCTAAGCCTTTTGTAAGGTATTGATTACTAATAATATGGATGGTTTCTTTATTCCAAAACAATAAAACCAATAAGACCATCATTCCAAGATTCCAGGGTATTATAATTGTGTTATAGGTAAAAGAACCAAGAATTACTTCATACAGAATCAAAAAATGCATTGCCAGAAGCAGAAATACAGAAAATTTCCTTGAAGAAACAAAAATTAACCCAATGCCCATTAAAGCTTCCATCAAAGGAATTGAATACCCAAGAACACCGAGCTCTGGAACAGGAAGCTGAGGAAGAATTTCATAAATAAAACCGGCATTTAATTTATGAAAACCTGACCAGGTATAAATGCCAATGAAGGAGATTCTAAATAAAGTGAGCAAACTTTTTTCTGTAAAGACTTGAAGTCTGTGCAAGAAGATAAAGCACAAAAGCACAAAAAAGATATACACCCACGGTTGCCAACGATTCTGGTCCTGAAGGCAAAATATCACTAAAAAAGAAAGAAATAATACTAAGGAATGAGTAGAGAATTTAAAATCCAAAATAGAGAGCAGTCCTGAAAAGAAAAGTATGCTCAGAAAACAAAAATGAACCCATCCTCCGGTAACTAAAAAATCTAAAACGGGAAGAACAGGAAATAAGCGGTCGTTTGTCCACAGAGGAAAGGAAACAAAGAAACAGAAAAAAAGGGAGACAATAATAATTATCTGCAGCTTTATGGGCCGGCTGTTTTTCTTGTAAATCAACTAATATAAAGTGTAATTTTATTTAATGGCGAATACTACATCGGTAATATGAGCATCGCTTTCGGTTTCTTGGGGATTAGTAATGTACTGCTCCCAGGGATGAATTCCCCGTTTTGTTTTAAATTCTTTGCCTCTAGCCATTGCCATCATTGTAGACCAGGCATTTCCTAGATGGTCATATTTTCCGGTGTGACGGAGTGTGTAGACTCTGGTTGCAGGAATTTCTCCTGATACAAAATCTTCGGGCAGGTCTTCAGGTATCGAGGTTACCCCAACACAAGCAGTGTATGTGGCTTGGCGCTTTACAATATCCCAGTTGTGATAAATGCTATATGCTGCTCCGGTAGCAAGCGCTTCATTATTCTTAATTAAGAGCTCTATTTTTGCAAAATCATCAGGCATAGCTTCATCCATCTTATCAATGCGGCAGGTTGTTTTTATTCCTATATATTGGGTTCCGGGGAAATCAGACTCACCTTTCCACTCCAAATTGGATTTTACTTCGCCTACTTCGATATAATCTTTAAGCATATTTAAGCCACGCTCATAATCCATCCCAATAAATCCTTCCATCATTTTCTTCATCCAGAACATAAAAAAAGGAAGCTTGCTGTCCATGCTCCAAGTAACCGTAGTCCTTTCATTATTATCAGAAAGCATGAACTTAACCTTAGCTTCAGATTTCCACGGCTTTAAAAAAGTGAGATCATACTCTATGTTATTACTGCCGTCTTCTAAAGTTATGCTCATATTCCCCTCTCCAACGCGGCTTCCTTTCCAGGAATAATATTTTGCGTCTTCAGCGATATTTACGGTTACTCCGTCTTCCATTATCAACCAGGGAGACCAAGATGCCCAGTGATTGAAGTCGTTTAGTTTTGAGTAAACACTATCTATTGGGGAATTAATTGTAGCGGATCGGATTACATTAATTTTAGGCATAGCAGAGACATTAGAATAATTGATTAGACAAAAGAACTAAATTGAGCTTTTAAAAGCAAAATCAGGCTTTATTATTAACAAATAATGTGGAGGCAGATTTGTATTTTCAAGCCGTCAATGAAGAAAAGAATTGAATGATAAAAATATCAAGATTTAGAGCATTTATCAGGAAACATAAAAAAAGCGCCCCGGTAGTTTTCTTTGTTTTGGGCTTTACCTGGGACTCCCTCACGCTTGGAAGTATTGACAGGTTATATGACCAGATTATAATTTGTGTGTATCTTTTATCACTGAGCCTGAGTCTGTACTTGTTTAACCTTGTTGATGACGATAAGTGGAAAAACACGTTTCTAGAACGTTATGAAGATTACTTTCCGCTGGCAATACAATTTTTTATAGGAGGATTATGCAGTGCATATGTAATCTTTTTTTCAAGGAGCGTTTCATTTACAAAAACAGTATCGTTTTTCATTATTCTGGTTGTGCTTTTATTTGCGAACGAACTTTTGAAGAAGAGAATATCCAATAAGTACCTTCAATTTGGAACGTACTTTTTTGTGAACTTTACGTTCTTCACCTTTTTTATTCCGGTATTGGTAAATACAATGAACACATTCATTTTCCTGATTTCGGGAGGACTTAGCCTGTCCAGTACTTTAATTTTAGTAATGTTCATTTATGGTAAAAGTCCGTCAACCAGAAAGGAATTAAACAAAACAAAGCTGATTAATCTTATCCTGATAATTTACGCAACCATAAATATTTTTTATTTCTTCAACTTAATTCCGCCGGTTCCCTTGGCAATGGAAGAAGGAATTGTTGCTCATAACATTGAAAAGAACAACGGAACGTATAAGGTAACCTATCAGAAAAGCGGGCTCTTCTCTCCTTTTAATAATGAAACGAGATATAATCCCGGAGACAGTCTTTTTATCTTTACATCAATTTTTGCTCCTGCAGATCTAAAGAAAAGAGTGAATCATCATTGGCAATGGAAGAATGAACAAAGCGGGGAATGGGAAACCTCAGACAAAATTGAATTTCAGATAACAGGTGGAAGAGACGGCGGTTATCGCGGCTATACTTATAAAACCAATATTCTGGAAGGGAAATGGAAGGTAGATGTAACAACTAATGATGATATGATTCTGGGGAGAATCAATTTTACAGTAGTATATGACTCTACAGCAACTAATAAAGATCTAAAACAAGAAGTCTTCTAAGACTCTATTTTATATTTAAAAACCTCACCGATAGGTTTATCAAAAGCAAGAGAAATTTTAAAAGCCAATTCTAATGAAGGAGAATATTTTGCTGCTTCAATGGCATTTATAGTTTGGCGAGTAACACCAACTAAATCGGCAAGCTCTTGCTGGGTCATTTCGTTTTCATTGAAACGAAGTTTACGAATTTGATTTAAGATTACTCCCCCATCCATATCAGTACCCTTTTCTATAGTGATAAATCATAATGGATCTACGAACAGCGCTGGCCAGGAAAAGAGAAAGAATCAGAAAATGAAAAACACTAGACAACTCAAGAGTAAAAGGGAATTCATAATTGCTCATAATGCTTAAGTTGGATATAAATATCTGGACGAGAGCAATTACCATAGAAAGAACTAAAATATTATACCCGATTTTCATTCCTTTTGCTTCAATAATAAAATCACGTTCATCTTTTTGAACTTTTTTGTTTCCTTCACTGATCTCAACAATGATTTCTACAACTACGGCAATCCAAAATAAATTGAAGAAGGTTTTAACAAATGTTCCTGAGAAACTCTCAACAGTTCCGGGCAATCCAAAATTAAAGAGAACATAAAAGAATAAGAATGAAGAAGAAGTTGCTAATGAGGTCCATGAAAGAATTTCTTGTTTAGACATAGAATTTAGAATTATTTTAGGTGTCGGGTTTTCTTTACGTGATGTAAAAAATATGTTACATGAAAAGATAAATATTTTTTCCCTCCTTAAATAAAAGTGTCTTTTTGTGGCCCAAAAAAGTGTATTTTAAATTTACCTAACTAAATGGTTAGCATGGTTTATAGCCTTTCTTAAACCAGATACCAATTACTCGATTAAAAAAAAAACCATGGTTTATTCTGAAGAAAAGTGGATCTCATGGATGGATGAGCTAGCCGAAAATGATATTGTAATTGTAGATGATTTCATTTCTGACGAACTATATAAAACAATCATGGACTTTTTCTCTGTTATTGAAGAAAATGAACGGCTCAAAAAAGCAGGAATAGGAACCAGTCTGGATTATCAAATAAAGAAAGAAATACGAGGAGATCTTATTTATTGGTTAGATCCCAAAAGAGACGCTCCACTTACGCCCTTTTTTAACTTGATGGAAGAATTAAGAGAAAAACTTGGAATGTATTGCTTCATAAGCTTATCAGGATCTGAGTTTCATCTGGCTAAATATCCAACCGGTTCAAAATATGAGAAACATATAGACCAATTTAACAAAAGAAATAATCGTCAAATTACAGTGCTTATATATCTAAATAAAGACTGGAAAGAAGGAGATGGCGGAGAGCTTAAAGTTAGTAATGAGGAAGGAGGATTTACTGTAGAGCCAATAGCAAAAAGAATGCTTCTTTTTAAAAGTGATGTGGTTGAACATGAGGTTTTACTCACGAACGTACCGAGATATAGCTTAACGGGTTGGCTATTACACCAACCGGCAAGTTTGGGGAGTTTACTTAGTTAAAAATTATTGAAGACGATTCCATTGGTATTTCTTTTTTATGGGATCCAGAATATCTTCTAAACCATTGGTTTTGATCTCAAACATAGTAGAAAGCTGTTGACCCAATATTCCTGAAGGAAATCCTTTTCGCTGAAACCATTCCAGATAAGTCACAGGCAGATCTGTTATAAACCATCCTTTATGCCTGCCAAAAGGCATTTTAGCCTGAACCAGCTTGATCAAAAATGAAGAATCGTACAATTTCGATAAATTATGTTAGTTAAAAAAAAAAACCAAACTAATAAGAGTCAATTGAAAATAGCGTATTTATTTATTCTTATAACCCCTTTTTTTTCCTGTTCAGCATTTGAAAACGAAAATAATGAAATTACCTACCGCTGGGACAGTAATGAACTGGTAATAGAAAATGGAACATCTGAAACCTTTTACTATGCAGCATTTGAACAAGATATATTAGCGGTAATAGATTGGGCTCCTGTATCAACAGAAGAAAACAAGCTTTTACCAAACACTGTTAGGAGGCTCAAAGCAAAAGATATTTACGAGTACGAAGCCGGAGACACCATTGTATTGTTCTACTGGTCAGGAACAGAGCCGCCGCACGAAGTTTTCGAAAATGTAAAAATCGAAACCTGAAAACGGAACAGATAGCCTGTCGATAAAAACACACTTATTTTGTATTATAGGTAAACTCAAAAATAGAAGAATGCCTCAGGTAAAATTACTTAAGATAGCTCACGGTAGAAGTGGAGATAAAGGAAACGGATCAAACGTGGGAATTATAGCGCGCCACCCGGATATCTATCCTTTTCTCAAAAAGGAATTAACTTCAGAAAAAGTAAAAGAACACATGAAGTACGTGTGCAAAGGAAAAGTTGAGCGCTATGAACTTCCTAATATCGGAGCATTAAATTTTATATTGAATGAAAGCCTTGGTGGAGGAGGAACAGTTTCTTTAAAGCTGGATGCTCAAGGTAAAACACATGCATCACAGGTTCTTAGAATGGATATTGAGGTTCCCGAAGAATTATTAAAATTGGTTGAAAACTAATTATCCTGCTTGTTCATAAGCTGTTTTAATCCATTCTATTAATTCGGAATCAACCTGAGAAACATCAGTTAGTTGAACCCTGTTCGTACACATTGACCCAAACGGACCGGATGTTTCCAGACGATCCGTTAGCTCTGCTTCATTGAGTTTAATACCAAGGTCAACCCTGCTTTTTGTTGTAGGCTGAATTAAAGCGAATTGTCTTTTTCTGCGCAAGCTAACATTGGCTTTTTTTGGAGCGACTTCAATATCATTGCCAAATACCAAGACGTGAGAAAGAATTTTATCATAAATAGGCTTTAGGTGCTCTTTGCCTTTTGAGTATTGTGCTGTTACCAACTCATCAGCATTCTGAGACCCGGCATCAGACTTCCGGGCTTTATGAGCAACAAAATTAGCAAAACCATGAGTAAAACCGTGTTCTGATTTAAGAAAGGAAATTATTTGTCCGTGTTTTTCAAGCTTTTGTTTTTTAACAATATCAACCCAGTGACTTAAGGTTTTGCCGGTTTTTTCTTCAAGTCCTTTTTCCATTGAGCAGCATTATGGTATTAATAAAACCGAATTGGAATCTCAATTTTAACCACGTCCCAACTCATTGTCATTACAGTTGAAGACCCATTCAGATCTGAAAAAGAGATAGCGAAAGCCTCAACAGGGGTTTCTAGCGACTGAACAGGAACATCAAACCTATACGCATCTAATTGTTCGTTGTAATCAAATGCACCCCATTGTCCTAGCCCGTTATTCAAAATCACCGTCCATTTCTCTTTATTTGGAATAGTAAAAAGAGAATAAGTGCCGGCATCTACAACAACCATGTTCATTAGAACAGGCTCGGTAACGGTAATTTCAGTTGCTTCGTTAGCACCGGTTCGCCAAACTTGTCCGTAAGGTTCCCATTCACCAAAAATTGTTCGGCCCTTTCGATATGGTTGTCCATAAACAACCTTTAGATATGTGTTTTCATGTTTTATGGAGGAAATAGCGATCGGACTTTTTCTATTACCGATAGGAGCGTCTTGTGGAGAGTCAGGCTTTTTTTGGCCACAGCTAACAAAGATAAGAGTAGCTAAAAAAAACAGATATTTTTTAAAAAAAAGGATAGACATTAGAAGTCACCAAAAACAAATTTAGCGTTATTACGCGTGGGCTCAAAGGAAACCCCAAAACCAAAATCGAAAGTAAGGTTAGCGATGTTAAACTGAAAGTGCAAACCGGCGCCAAAAACACTTCTGCTCGCAGATATTAATTCTTCTAGACTGTCTTGTTCAAGATTTGTAATGGTATGAGAAAATGCGGAAAGATAAATAGCTTGCAGGTAGGCCGGAACCAGCATTCCTCCTTCTCCGGGGTAAGAAATAGGAATGGTATATCGGGTACTGAATCGCCCTAAATTATTAAAGGTTTCATTAGAATTGGCGCTAACTAAAAAGGCATTATCAGTAAAACTTTCCGGAATAATAGTGCTTTTGCTATATAAAAGAGAACTGCTTTGATTTAGGGCCTGAAAATCGTAACGAAGAGACTGATTATACTTTCTGAGTGGAGCTATATATCCGATGAGTCCATAATAAGCCGCCCAACGATCTCTGATTTCCAGCAAAGCCTGATTACCATCACTAAAAGTTATAAGCACGTCCTGATCGTTTAGGGCTTTGTCAAGAAAAGCAAAAATAGAGATTCCTGACGAAGGCTGAATATCTCTGCGCTGTGTAAGAAGGTTCCATGTAAATTGTGAAAATCCTCCGGCTTTAAACTGAGTTTCAAAATCCGAAATAGGTTTAGGGCTTAGATCGAAATAACGAAACTGTTCAGCAGTAATTCGTGGGGAAACATAAAGTGACTTTCCTCTCGTTGTTCCATTAAAAGTAAAGTTCATGGGGATGCTTAAATCAAAACCACGTTCTTGTTCCATTACAGAATATCTGTTATTGCTACCGAAGTCTAAAACCCCGAACGAAGGGTCGCTATATGAGCGAATCTTAAAGCCGGGCCAGAAAGTTTTATTGGTATAAGAAAGGTCATACCAAAGCCTGTTTTGGATACCTGAAATTTCTGCGGAGTAACTTTGACTGCTTAATGCGTCGATACTTTGAAGATTTACACCAACCTGTGTTGCTCCTGAATTTTCTCTTAAAACAGGGATGACCGCCCTGGGCTTAAGCCAACTAAGATCATTGCCGTACTTTTCGATATTCCAGGAATCAGTTTCTATTTCAGACCCAAGTAATGAACGAGTAAGCTTCTCCTCAAGCGTGTTTCCGGTTAATAGGTCGTCTCTAGGAACACGGTTGTTATAAAAATCATCCTGATGGAGAATAGCGACTTTTTGCTCCTGGTTTTGCTGAACAACATACGCGATAGAAGTCGCATCAGGCGAATAAGACGCTTCAAAAGCATTAAAAATGGAGTTCGTTTTTTGGAGAATATCCCCATTTGAAAGATTAAGCTCATAAACATTCATGGCAGAAGATCTATCAGCAGTAAACAATAATTTTTGTTCTGTTGGGTGCCAATCCAGATCAAAAATAGAAGCGTCTTTAAAAGCCACTCTAGGCGCTTGCAATATATCCTGAGCAATAGTTTGTGGAGTGGTGATCCATAAGGCCTGAACGCCACGCCTGTTAACGATCAGTGCTAATTGATCCGGCGAAGAAGGATTAGCTTTTATTGAAACAGGGACGGCTCCGTCGAATCGGGCAAGGATAGACTTGTCTCCACTTCCATTAATTGAAATTACATTTGCTCCGGCACTTTCTGTCTGCAATGCGATGATATTGCCCCCGGAAATAGTGGGGCTATAAACACGATCTCCTTTGGTTATCTCAAATTGCTTATTAGAATCGAGATCAAATCTTTTGAGTTCAGATTTGTAAGTAGAAGAGTACAATAGGTCCGCATCGTACTCCGCGAACAAGATTGAGTTAGCAGCGCGGTCATAATGGATGTTATAGTCAGATACAGTAAAAATTTCTGCTAAACGGTGAGTTTTTTTCGTAGTCAGATCATAACTGTAAAAACCTCTGGGTCCGTTATATTGTGAACTGTAAAAAACAATTTCAAAATCTGAAGTCCAAATAGGTTTGCGCTGTGTAACGCCGTTGTAAGGAGAGCCAATAATAAACTCACTATCCGATGTTGAATTTCCAATTTGATCCTGACGTTCTGCTTCCGATGTTTTTTTGTCAATCAGGTATTCTTCAAATAAAGCTTTAGGCCATTTTCCTGTTACTTGTTTTAAGGCAAATCCGTATCCAAGAAAGAAATATTTATTATGGAACCGGATGGCCTCTTTAGAAACATCTTGTCCGTAGTTGAGGTGTAGCCACTGAGTAAAAGTAGAACCAGAAATGTAATGCCGATTGTATGGAAGTGAATAGCGAGAAACGGAGAAAGTTTGCCCGGCGCTCCACGGGTCGTTGCTGCTAACACGAGCATTAAATTGATTATTGAAGAAAGAGTAGTTTTTACGGCCGCCATTATCGGCTACGTTTTCTGATTCGTGAAGAACAGCAAGTCCTTCATGAACACCAACCTGGGGAAAGAAATTGAAACTTCTGGCAAAATCCGGAGAAAAGATACCGTAAAGCCAGGGGATAGAGTAAGGAACTACTAAGCTACCGTGAGTGGCGTGTAAAAGTTCATGAGGCAAAACTGCTTCCAACCAATCTCCTGACCTTGGGTTAATACTCTTTCCTTTGAAGGGGGCAGCATCAAATTCAGACCGAAAATTATTTGGAGTCACAAAACCATTTGAAAGATCATTGTAATTCGAAATAATTACGGGAAAATTATTCAATCTGCCTCCGGAAAGCTCAACGGCTTTTAGGTATTGATTTTCGAGTATAGTAGCTGATCGGAAAGCTAGAGAGTCTTCGGTTTTAGGAAAAATTATACGAAAATGTTCTGTCTTTATTTGCTGCCAATCGAGCCCGGATGGCCTGTGAACGGGGAAATAAAAGTTTTCTACAGTGGTTTGAGCAAAAGAAAGATCAATTGCCAAAAAAGAAAGAAAAAAAGAAAGAAATAATGTTCTATACATATTTATTGACCGGAAATTATATAACCTGGAAGATATTCATAGATAGCCCAAAAATGGGAAAAAGCACCCCCTAATACAAACAGATGCCAAATTTCATGAAAGCCAAAAACACGTGGAAAAGGGTCGGGTTTCTTAACGCCATAAATGATAGCGCCGATGGTATAAAAGAGACCGCCTATTGCCACCCAGTACGAAAACATATGTGGTAGATGGTCCCAAAGCTTTGGAAAAATTATTACTGCTATCCATCCCATCAGCAAATATAAAACAGTAGAAAACCATCGCGGGGCAGACATCCAAAAAACTTTTTTAATGATCCCGATAAGAGCAAAAGACCAAATCCCAATGAGCATCCAAAGCCGCCAGCTTCCATCCAGCACTATGGTACAAATGGGAGTGTAGGTTCCGGCAATTACTAAATATATCATTATGTGATCGATCATTCGGAATCGTTCTTCGGTTTCACTAGACACATTTACAGCATGATAAACAGCACTGGAAGCAAACATTAGAAAAACAGTTATCCCATAAACAATGAATGCTATTCGGGAAGCACCGGGATCATTAGATGAATTGACGATAAGATAGATCAGTAAAACAAGAGAGCCGAGAGCACCAACCAAATGGGAATAAGCATTGAAGGGTTCTCTTATCGGGTAAATAAATTTAGACAAAGGTGTTCTCCGTTATTAAAGAAAAAATTTAGAATAGGCGTAAAAAAGAGCGAAACCGGATAAAAATATAATACCATTCCAGCTCAGAATTTGTAACCATTTTGGAGGTCGATGTTCATCAGGGAAATGTTTAGACATAACCAACCTGTAATTGATAAAAGCAAGAACTGGTGCTGTAAGGAATGAAAGCGTTGTAGCAAGATCAACCATAAACGTGAAACGGTTGCCGGCAAAGTAAAGTACAATTAGTGATATAGCGGAGATTGAAATTATAAAATACCTGTAGCCTTTTTTGGAATCAGCTTTAAAACCGGAAGATATGTTCGAGAGTATTTGTCTTGAAACACGAGGATAAGCGTCAGTAACAGTAAGAGTTGTGCTAAACATGGTGGTAAAAGCACAAATAATGATAATAATGTAAGCCCAGTCACCTAAAGTAGATGTATAAATATTTACAAGCTGTTTGGAAAAAGCGCCACCATTTTCAGCGAAAACCTCACCGCTCCCAAACATAATCAAAGCACCAAGAGTTAAGAAACATAAAGCTAAAAACCCAGCACCAATGTACCCGATATTAAAATCAGTTAGAGAATCTTTTAAACTGGGTTGCTTCCCGGTTTGTTTGATGCGCTCTAATGACCAAATAGAATGCCAAGCGGCTCCATCAATAGGAATTGGCATCCATCCCATTAAGGCGATCAGAAAAGCGATACCTGAACCTGTCCAGACATTAGGAGCAGAAGGTTTAGGCGAGCCACCGGTATTAAAAAAAGCAACAACAATGGCAATAATTGTTGAAACGGTAAGAACCACCATAATCAGTTTAATTGCTCCGTCAAGTGCAGAATATTGACCAGCACCAAGGATAAGTATGCAAATTCCCAATATAATGGCGCTCCAAATTATAGGGCTTAAAACAATACCGGTTAATTCAGCGGCTAAGCTGGCGGTTACAATTGTAACCGCTGCCTGAACGGTGAACATAGTTCCAATTGTGAAAATAACGAAGATCCAAAAAGCCCAGGAGCCTAGTTTTTTATACCCTTCAATCATACTTTCTTTAGCAACTATTGCATAACGCGGGCCATATTCTAAAAAAGGATACTTGAAAATATTAGCTAAAATAACAGCCCAAACAAGGGCAAAGCCATATTCGGCACCGGCTCTGGTTGATTGTACAAGGTGGGAAACGCCAACAGCAGCTGCTGCCATAATTAATCCCGGACCAAGCGCGTACTTTAATGTAGAAAATCGAGAAGAACTTTCTGTAGCCATAATATTGATTAGTGAAACATTAAACTTTGTGAGAGTACAAATTTTTCTTTCCATCTGTAAGTCGTAAAATGCGGATGTGAAAAAAAATGTACATATCTGCTTTTGGCTTTGCTCACTATTTCTCTTTAGCTGTGCAAATGAAATGGATGAAAGGGCAATATCTTTCATTGATACAAAGCCCTATCAAAATGTGCCATTTACCATGCTTGAAACAACAAACAATGCTTTAGATATATCAGAGATACTCACTAAGGAATATCAGGAACAATTTGATAGTTTAAAACAAACTAAATCGATAGAAAGAACCAAAACATATTGGTTTAAAGCAGATCTGAGCCAAATAGATTTTGAGGGCAAAAAATGGGTTATAAGAACAGGCGGATATGCGCTTAATAATCTATATATAGATCAAAATGAAGATATAAAAGTATCAAGAGCAGGTAGCTTTGACCCTGTAACTAAAGAGCTGGAACTGATTATATGGCGATATCATACTATAAGTGCCGAAAACCTGATAGAAGGAAAGTATGTGTATTTAGAATTAAGAGAGAACTACTTTCCTGCACAGATCTATACACAACAAATTCTGGCGATCTCTGAATCTGACTTTAAAACAAATTCAATCATCAGATTTGTTGGAGATGCAGAATACAATTTCAGAGCAGTATTCTTTCTTGGTGGAATAGCCTTTTTGCTGATCTATACATTTGGGATCTCTTTTATTTATAAGGACAGGTTATATTTATTGTACGGAGCGTATCTTCTCTTTCTGCTGATGTACCTGGGAGTAAAAATGTACCCGGCACAATCAACTGTGCTTTTTGGTTCGTTTCCAATTTTTAATCATGCATGGAACGAGGTTACCCAGATCCTTCTTAATTATTGGTACGTTCGTTTTGTAAGAAAATTTTTGGACGCAAAGAACCTCTATCCGCTAATAGATAAAGCGGGCAAGATTATAGAATGGATAATTTTAGGGTTTGTGACAGCGGTACTTATCAGCATTTTCTCGAACCCCCTAAGCACGTCTCTTTATATAATAGTTACTACTGAAAGATTGATGATGATCGCTTTTGCTGTAGTCACAAATCTCTACATAATATTAAATCTTAAAGACAGGAGAGGATTATATATTGTAGCAGGTTCAACAATGCTTTTAACGGGAAGTGTAACAGCACTGGTTTTGGGTGATATTCAGTATTTCATGATCGGGGTAATAATAGAGATATTCATTTTCGGTATGGGGCTTGGGATTTTAATGAAGCGAAGAGAAGATGAGAGATCAGTATTAAATAAAGAAATGGAAAAAGTGAAGATGAGAGCTCTTCAAACTCAAATGAACCCTCATTTTATTTTCAACTCTCTGAACTCCATTCGGTCATATATGATAAAGAATGAGACCAAAGAGGCTTCTGGATACCTGTCAAAATTTTCAAGACTTATAAGGCAGATATTAGAATATTCGACAGAAGAGTTTATTACTCTAAAAGAAGAGTTGCAGGTACTAAGTTTATATGTTCAAATAGAACAATTGCGATTCAGGGATGAATTTGGTTTTATTATTAAAGTAGATGAAAGTTTGAATGACGAGGAATTGATAGTGCCACCGTTAATTGTACAGCCGTTTTTAGAGAATGCAATTTGGCATGGGTTAATGCAAAAGCAGGGCGAGAAGAAAATAGAGCTCTTCGTTGAAGACGCAGGCAATAAGTTGAAGATAGTACTTCGGGATAATGGTATTGGAAGAGACGAGGCAAGTAGAAATAATGTAGGGAAGCAGAAGGAAAATCGTTCTATGGCAATAGACCTTACACGCCAAAGAATTGAAATGCTTGAAGAAAAAGACAAAAAAGGAGATAAAGTAACAATTATAGACCTTTACGATGATTCCAGAGCACCGAAAGGAACGGAAGTTAGGTTGCTAATTCCTAAGATTCAAAAGAGAGTAAAATGAAACTAAAAGTAGCAATAGTAGACGACGAGAAACACTGTATAGAAACATTGAAGTATGATCTTGAGGAATCTTACTCGGATAAAGTAGAGGTTTTATTCGAATGCAATAATAGTGTTGAATGTGTAGAGAATTTGAGATCAATAAAACCAGATGTACTATTTATTGATATTGAAATGCCGGGATTAAATGGTTTTGAACTAATTAAAGTTATAAAGCCCAAGGAAACAAAAGTGGTTTTTACTACAGCTCATGTACGACATGCTGTTGAGGCAATTAATTTTAAGCCAGAGGCTTATTTACTAAAACCAATAGAACTAGAAGAACTGGGTAAAGTTGTAGATTCTCTTTACCAAGATAAAAAACCATCAATGGAGATTGGAATTTCAGATAAACTCGCTATTTCAACAACAGAAGATATTGAACTGGTAAAGCACTCGGAGATAGTTTATGCCAAGGCCAGTAATAATTATACCGAGGTTATTCTTGAAAATGGTGCTTCAAAATTAATAAGCAAAACCCTGAAATTTGTTTCCGCTCAATTGCCTGAAAATTCATTTTACAGAGTCCATAAAAGTTATTTGATAAACCTAAATCATATCAATAAGTACAGAAAAGCGGATGGCGGCACTTTGATAATGAGTAACAGTGCTGAAATTCCAGTATCAGGTGAAAAGAAAGAAGATCTGCTTATACTCATTCAAAGGTAAGTTTAACTAACTGTTTGCTTAACCTGACTAAGAAACCCTTCATTTCTGCCTTTCTATGATGATATTTGACCAGGGATTTATGGAAACATTATATAACACAAGATGTCCTAGTCCTCAATTCCCACTGGTTTTGATTAAACTCTACCAAAAATTGAGGAACTATAGCGCAATAATTGTTTGACCGCAGTTATTGCGCTTTTTTGTTTATGCGCTTTTTTCAGCATTTTTCATATAGTAAAGCTACTATACAGGATTACTAAAATAATTAACAACTACACATCTATGAAAAAGGCATTTCTATTAAGCATAGCACTTTTATTTGGGATAAGTGCTGGTGCACAAGTTACACTTGATTACTATTTACCAAAAGGAATTAAGTACGATTCTAAAATACCTACACCTAAATCTGTTTTGGGGACGGAAGTTGGAGAGTGGCACGTAAGGCACGACCAGCTTGTAAATTATATGTATGCAGTTGCAGAAGCATCTGACAGAGTAACGATAAGTGAGTATGCAAGAACATACGAAGGAAGACCTCTTTTAATGCTTACAATTACCTCTCCTGAGAATCATAATAATATAGAGGAATTAAAAAGAGAGCATGTTCAATTAACGGATGCCTCAAGCTCTGGCAATTTAGACATTACGAATATGCCCGCTGTAATTACCTTAAGTTATAGTGTGCATGGAAATGAGCCTAGCGGATCTAACTCATCGTTGTTAACGGTATATCATTTAGCGGCAGCTCAGGGTAAAGAAATAGAGGATGTTTTAAAGAACACCATAATTTTAGTTGATCCAAGTATTAACCCAGATGGACTAAGCAGGTTTGCACAATGGGCGAATCAGCATAAAAGTTTGAATAATTTAGTAACAGATCCTGCAAGCAGAGAATATAATGAAGTTTGGCCGGGAGGAAGAACCAACCACTACTGGTTTGATCTTAATCGTGATTGGTTGTTGGTTCAACATCCGGAAAGCAAAGGAAGAATTGCAAAGTTTCATGAATGGAAACCAAATATCCTTACGGATCATCATGAGATGGGAACAAATTCCACCTTCTTTTTTCAGCCGGGGATACCATCAAGAACACACCCTTTAACTCCTGAAAGAAACCAGAGATTAACAGCAAGTATTGCAGAGTATCATGCAGAAGAGCTAGATAAGATACAGTCATTATATTACTCAAAAGAAAGCTTCGATGATTTTTATTATGGAAAAGGGTCCACATATCCGGATGTAAACGGATCGATTGGTATTCTTTTTGAGCAGGCAAGCTCAAGAGGCCATGCACAAGAGAGTATTCATGGCGTGGTAAAGTTTCCTTTTACAATTCGCAACCAATTTACAGCATCACTTTCCACGATTAAAGCTACACAGGCAATGCGGGAAGAGCTGCTAACCTACATGAGAGATTTTTATAAGGAAAAAGCAGAAGCGAGCAGAGCGGCCTCAATAAAAGCATATGTTTTCGGTGAAGAATCAGATCAAGCAAGAACTTTTCACCTTGCTGAAATGCTAAACAGACATCAGGTAAAAGTATACGAGTTGAAAAATGATCTCAATTCAGGAGGAGAAACCTTCAAGGCAGGGAAAGCTTTTGTTGTGCCAACAAATCAGCAACAGTACCAATTAATAACAGCGGTATTTGAAAGAAGGACAGAATTTACGGACAGTTTGTTTTATGATGTTTCTTCATGGACAATGCCATACGCTTTTAATCTTCCGTTTTCTGAGTTAGGAAACAGAGATTTTAATTCAAACATGTTGGGAACACAGTTTGATGGAAAAATGAAAGAAAACGGCTCGGTTATAGGAGGAAAAAGCAACTATGCTTATGTATTTGAATGGGATGAGTATTATGCGCCAAAAGCGGTATACAAGTTACTTTCAAATGGAGTGCGCGCCAAGGTTGCCTCTCAGCCATTTACATCAGTGACAACCCATGGAGCAAAAGAGTTTGATTACGGAACCATTATGGTACCAATGGGAGTTCAGGTTGATCAAAATCAAACTCACAAATTAATTCAGGAAGTAGCCAAAGAAAACGGGTTAACTATTTATTCTGTAAAAACAGGACTAACACCGCAAGGAATGGATCTTGGAAGTAATAATTTTGAGAATCTTGTTGAGCCAAAAGTTGCGATGATTGGAGGAAGCGGGACCAACTCTTACGAAATTGGAGAAGCATGGCATTTAATGGACCAAAGATACCACATGCCTCTGAGTATTGTACAACAAGACGATATTCGAGGGTCTGAACTAAAGCGATATAACGTACTCATAATTTCAGGGTACGGATACAGTGATCTTTCAACTAATGATGTGGATGAGATCAAAAGATGGGTTAGTAATGGGGGAACATTAATTGCGTACAAATACGGAATTGGCTGGGCAAAACAACACGGGCTGGCAAAAGTAGAGTATGCTACTCGGGACAACGGAAACGAGGACGAGGAAGTGAAAACAAGACCATATGTGAACCAAAGCAATGATTCCGGAGCAGGAGTTATTGGGGGCGCGATCTTTCACACGAAAATAGACTTAACTCATCCGATGGGCTATGGATTTAATGATGAAGATCTTACAGTTTTCAGAAACAGCACACAGTTTCTACAAAAAGGAAAAAATCCTTATTCTAATCCGGTTGTATATACCGACTCACCTCTTGCAAGTGGTTATGTTTCAGATGAAAACTTGGAAAGGCTCAAAAACACAGCTGCAGTTGTAATCAGTAGATATGGTGGAGGAAAGGTTATAACAATGACGGATAATCCAAACTTCAGGGCTTTTTGGTATGGAACAAATAAGCTTTTCGCCAATGCGATATTCTTTGGACATACAATTAGCGGAAGTACAGCAAATTAAGTGAGCATTTCTTTTGATATTGATGAAGCTATTTCAATTTTAGAAAGAACCCCGAAAGTATTGTCAGCATTGCTTTCGGGGCTTTCTAAAGAATGGCTTTACAATAACGAGGGAGGTTCTACTTGGAGCCCTCATCAGGTTTTAGGGCACTTGGTATATGGCGAAGAAACGGACTGGTTACCAAGAACAAAGATCATTCTTGAATTCGAAGCCACAAAAGAATTCGAGCCCTACGACCGATTTGCACAGGACAGACTTTACGCCGATAGAAACTCCGAAGAGTTATTGAGTTTGTTTGCAAAGAGAAGAGTACAAAATCTGGAAGAGTTAAAAGGAATGAGCCTTTCTTCCGATGACCTTATGAGAAAAGGAAAACATCCGGAATTCGGTGAAATAACTTTAAAAGAAATGCTTTCAGCCTGGGTTGTTCATGATTTAGGCCACATAGTTCAAATAAACAGAACACTGGCCAAGAATTTCAAAGAAGAGATCGGGCCATGGACAAAGTATCTTACGGTTGTCAGATCAAAACCGGCACCGGAAGAATAATAAAGCCATTACTCTTCTCTTGGCGGCATTCCCAAAAGATGTCTGAAATCAAATTTATCACCCATGGTTTTAAGATTGTTAATAAGCATTATTGCGCGGTCGATCTTTAACTGGCTGCTCTTTACTGAGTCAACATAATGGATGATATATCTTTTCTTTCCGTCGCTCAAAGCTTCAAACAGCCTTGCACCTTCAGACTCTTGTTCAAGCAATGCCTCAAGCTCCTCCGGCATTTTCATCCCATATTTAGAATGATCGTGTCTGAGGTCCAGTGTAACTTCATCCTCTAAAGCGGCGCCAAACTTCTTAAGTCTTTTTTTGTTTATAGAGATATATCCTTGCCCCTCACCAAAGGCAACCAATCCACAATGAAACTCCTCAAATCCATTTACAGAACAAAGGAGCCTTGTTCCTAGCCCGCCCATCTCATCGACCATATCTTTTGGAATAACTACAACCGTCATCTTTAGTTTTTCTAGAAGAACAACAGAGGTTTTCAAATGGAAAGTGTTCATGCGCAATGAGTTAGAAAAAGAAACTATTTAGCCTAAGGATAGTGTATAAGGTTGAAAACTAATTAAAAAAGAAACAAATGAAAGGGTTAAAGATAGCCGGAATCATCTTGGTAACTATTATTTCAGTAATAATAATTATAGGGATGACAATAGACGGTATAGTTGAGTCAGGAATAGAGGAATCAGGAAGTAACGTTTTAAAAACGGAAGTAGAAGTTGAGGATATTGATATTTCGTTATTAGGGAGTTCCGCTGATATGGACGGATTTACAATTTATAATCCAGAGGGGTTTTCTGAAAAGGTCGCGATTTCTTTAAAAGGGATTGAAATAGACCTGAATGTTCAGAGTTTATTAACAGATCAAATTATAGTAAATAGGATTCATGTAAAGAACCCTGAGATTTTATTCGAACAGAAAGGGGTAAAAGTAAATCTAAGAGAACTTAGTGCTAATTTGGAGTCTTCTCCCGATGATAGGTCTGAAAAAACAATAGTAATCAAAGAATTTATCTTGGACGAAGGAAAAGTGCTGATATCTTCAGAAATTGAAAAAGAAAGAAAAGCAGATGTAACCATAGATAAAATTATTCTCAAGGATATAGGAGAATCGGACTCTGAAGCCTTGGAGGATGCGATGAAACAAGTTTTTGAACCAATAATCAGAAACGCAATATCTGAAGCTGTAAAGTCGGGTCTGCTTAACCAAATTGAAGAAAAAGCCAAAGAATTAATCGGCTTTTAATGAGTCTAGTCATTTTTGACTTTTTTGTAAGAACTCTCAATCTCTGAAAGCTTATCAGAAATAAACTCTTTTGATAACCAACGGCCGGCAACCATTACACCCGAGTTATTTTTAAGGCTCGAGAGGTCTTGTAACGGGTTGCTGTCAAGCAGGATTAAGTCTGCTCTTTTCCCAATTTCAATAGTTCCAAATTCATCTTTGGATGCAAAATATTCTCCTACATTTCGTGTTCCTGTTACCAATATTTCATAAGGAGACATTCCGGAAGCGGACATTTTAGAGAACTCTCTGTGAATAGAAAAACCAGGAACGCTATATAGTTGCGGAGCATCCGTTCCCAACAGAATTCTTACTCCATATTTATTCATTTCGGAAAGAAGCCGAAGTCTTAATGTGACATGTTCTTTAGCGTCTTTCGGATTAAAATTGGGGTTACTAAGTAACCGGTCTGTCCAGGCGTTATAACCTGAAACCAGATTTTCAGGAATATATTTGAGTTCATCATATTTTTTCAAAGATTCATAATCAGCGGCACCCAATATTGTTTCCCACAAAGCAAGAGTCGGCACCACCCAAACATTGTTATCTTTAGTGAGCGCAAGCAATTCATGAATCTTTTGATCTAGTTCTTTTCCGGAATAGTTATCTAAAAAAGAAACATAGCCGTCCATATGATCAATAGTTTCCTGCCCCATTTCAATTGCGTGAATGATCCCAACATCAGAGGGAATGTGGCCACCAAATGTAATATCATTTTCATTTGCAGTTTGAGCCATTGCATCGTATTCATCTAACGTAAGCCCCGGATGAATTTTAAGAAGGTCCCAACCCTCTTCTTTCTGCTCAATAACTTTTTTTGAAGCCTCTTCTACAGAATTTATTGAGTTTCCATTGAAACTAGGTCCCGCTAAATACAAGGTTGGTCCTATTAACTCCTTAGAAGCTACTTTCTCTTTCAAGCTTAATTGATTAGCCCATCCCAACATGCCTCTTACTGTTGTTACTCCGGCAGCTGTATATAAGAACAAAGTGTTTTCGACATATTCCCTGGTCATATATCTGGGAGCATTTGAAGGAGGGTCGGTGGGAGGAACGTGCCCATGCATTTCAGCTAGCCCGGGCATTAAAAATTTACCGGTTCCATCTATTAAAGTAGCCTCATCATCAAACTCAATGCTTTCAAAAGGAACAATATGAGAAATTTCATCATTGGATATAACTACGGTCTGGTTTTCTAAAACCATATTGCCAGTCATAGGAATTACAGAAACATTTGTGAAAGCAATTACTTTTCCGGAAACCCTATCTTTTGAAACAGAAGAATTTTGAGCCCGAAATACGATATAAGTAATTACAAATAATGTAATTATGATGGCGGGTAAAGTTAGGCGCTTCATAAATTGTTAGTTATTTAATACAGTAATAAGAACAGGTTTGTGTAAACTTAAAACAAATATTACCTGTTAATTTGATGAATTTTTACCGGTGTGAAAACTTGTAATTAAGTCTTAAATGAAATTAAAGCTTTAAAAGCTTGGATTTTGGAGATCTCAGTTTTTCTATAACTAATTTTTGAAATTTCACCCATTTCCACGGCACCTTTATAAAAGAGAAATGTTCCGATAGCCATAATAGAATGACTGATATCAAGGTGGTTGAACCAAGGGCTTATAGAAATTTTTGAAGTATAGAAAAAAGCAGCAAGTGAAGTAAAAATAACAGAGCGGCAAATAATTTTAGCTCCGTTATTTCCGGTTTTCCAGAAAGCATAAAAACATAAAGGGAAAACGATCAAAGCAAGTCCGTAGGCAGAATGAACCTGAACATAGAAAAAATTTAGAGTCACAAAGGAAAGAGCTGCAAAAATAGAAAGTTCAATTACATTTGCTACACCTAATATGCGAGAGGTTTTGCCGGACACTATTGGTGAAAGAAAAGAAATAATGCCACGCTCAAGTGCGGAAACGGCTAGCATACTTAAGAGCCAACCGGGTAATTTCCAACTTAACCCTAAAGCATATTGAAAGGCATGTCCTGTAATACCGCCGAAGAAAGTAGCAATAGCCATAATTAGAAAATACAACCGAAAATATTGGTGGGATGGACCTTTGTGATCAAGTTTTCGGAGTTTTATATATGCGTAAACACAAACCGAAGTAACTAAAAGGTCAGTTAAAGTTACAACGGGTTCCATTATCAGAACCCCAAAAATTTCTATGGAAGGCTGCCCGCTTGGCGATGTCATATCAAATGTTTGTTAGAAGAATATGACTTAAGCAATAGAATGTACACAGAATAGAAAACATTGATTGAGATCACTTCGTCCTTTTTCCTGGGGTATATGTTTCTTCAGCCCTTGCCTCAACATCTTCACGATAAAAGGCGACATCTTTGAAGTTTACATTAATATAAGGCTTGGCCTGATCAAAGAAATGAGGAGAATCAGGATCACCACTTTGTCCTCCGGCGAGAATGCTTTTTGCTTTTAACTTATCCCCGAATTCAACAACGGCCACGAAACTATTTCCAGAGGTTCCATAAATCTTTTTGGTATCGTAGGTTCGAGCCCCGAAAGAAGCTAATGCTCCCCATCTGCCCGAAGCGAGCCCAACGGGTAAACTAGGTTTACTATCATCGAAATGGGGTTCAATACTTCCGTCTAGTCTTTGGAGCCTGTTTACTTCTCCCCAGGCTGTATTCCAGCTTCCAAAATCTTCGTCAAGCTGATCTAAAGTGGTTTTCAGAATTTCTAACCGTTCTTTATAAGGAGCTTTTGTTCCGTAGTAAGAAAACCGTTCCATGAAATTCAATCCATCAGGAGCCTCACCGCTTCTCATATAATTGATTCCATAAAAATGAGCGATTGTCATAGCAACGGATTCAGTATTGGTAGTGAAGTCCCAATTTCTAAGAATTTCAATGGATTCTTTAGGAACTCCGTATTTATTGTTAGAACCATCATAAGCCCGAACAACGCCCGGAATCAATTCTTCAAAAGCAGGAACTCTGGGTGAGTAAGCCAGATCGATCAATCCATCTAATGTCAGGCTCTCTGCTTCTGATAAAAGATCTTGCGCATGAACACCGCGAAAGTTCTCAGAAATTCTGGACATGTAATTCGGATAATGTTCTTTCTTCGGGCTGAATTCTGCCGCCGCTGTGAAAGGTGTGGAATTCGCATTTTGGATCCAGCCATTACCAGGATTAAGCAAAGTGATTGCTTCGTCTACCGGATGAAGTCCCTGCCAATCGGTTGCAGGATCGCTTCCGTCTACAGGCTGTGTATAATCGAATTGCGTGTCTCTGATCGGGATAAAATTTCCGTGGTAGTACGCGATATTTCCTTCTGAATCAGCAAAAACAGTGTTGTTAGATGAATTAGTTTTGATCTCCATCATCTCGTTGAATTCAGCATGATTCATTTTCTTTGTTCTGGTATAAGATTGCTCCAGTGCTTTCACCGGCTCCCACATCATTGCTGTTGCCACCCACTGATCGTCTATCATATGAGTGATAGGTCCGTGATGAGTTCGATATGTTGGAAAGGTTTTCTCTTTCAGCTCACTCCCATCTTTGTACTTAAGGGTCACTTCATTTGTTTGTACTTCTCTCCACTCTTCTCCATACTTGTACATAAGCTTACCATCTTGCTCTTCTATGGTTTGCAAAAATTCATCGATCACATCCGTATAGGTCGAAGTATGCATCCAACCAGTATTTTCATTAAAACCCTGGTAGATAAAAAACTGTCCCCAGGTTACCGCACCGTATGCGTTCAAACCTTCTTCACTAACCGCATGAACTTCTCCACGGAAATAAAAAGATGTATGTGGATTTATTAGCAACATGGCACTACCTGATTCTGTGAGGTCTCCGGAAATTGCAATTCCGTTCGATCCTTTTGGTTCTTCATATGGATCAACAACAGTTAAACCGTTTCCGAATTCATTCAATGAAAGTGAAGCTTTGTCTTCATAGAACGCCTGAATTCTTCGCGTAGAAACTCGTTCTATATCACCACCAATTGAGCCCTCGCTGAAATACATCGGCATCCAGGGTTCAAACTTTTCAAGTAACATCGGCTCCACTTCAGGATGCGTTGCCAGATAATAATTTAATCCATCAGCCCAGGCATCGCACAATTCTTTAAGCCAATCCGGAGCGTTATTATAATTTTGAATAGCTTCTTCTTTGGTCATGAATAATCGAGCACGAAGATCGCTGTATAGAGCATCTTCACCTTCTACTTCTGCAAGACGACCGATAGCCCACACGTAGTTTCTTTCAATTCGGGGGAAATCATCTTCTGCCTGAGCATACATCAATCCAAAAACGGCATCAGCATCTGTTTTGCCATACACATGTGGAACCCCAAAATCGTCACGTATTATGGTGATGTTATCCGCTTGTTGTTTCAGACGGTTTAACTCAGGATCACATGCTCCAAAAACAAACAAAAGAGCAAATACAGAAAGGAAAAGCTTTTTCATGGCAAAATTTAGTTAGTTATTTCTATGAAAGTAGTCAGAGCCGTGTAAAATAAAAAATGGACCAGGATTAATAAGGATTAGAGGATTCTCAGGATTACTTTTCGAGGTTATTAATCAGCTAAAAGTTCAGTACCAAAATCCTGCTAATCAAGAAAATCCTGACTTAATCCTGGTATCTCGCTTGATTATTAAACAACCGCTTGAATTGCAGACTTTTTGCCCCAAAATTTATAAGCAAACCAGATTCAACATTATAAGCTTCGAGATAATTTTTGGCTTGATTAAGGTGCACATCTTCAAGTTCTATTACTGCTTTCAATTCAACCATAATTTAGTTCTCTATCAGAAAATCGACTCTTCTTGTACCAACCTGAACTCCTTCATACATAATTGGCATTGTAAACTCTCTGGTAAAAGTAAGACTAGTTTTGTTGAGTTCTATCTCCAGACATCTTTGATAAATGCTTTCTTGGAAGCCATTTCCCAAAGAGCTATGAACCTTCATCGCACAGCCAATAATTTGGTGAGTGATTTCTTTATGCTTCATTTTTACCAGGATTGTTAAGGATTTACTGGAGATGAACAGGATTACACCAGTTCATTGCAAGCTAAACAATACCAAATAAGTAAATCATGCCAATCTTGAAAATCAATTAGAATCCTGCTTGAACTCTACCACAACATCATCTTCATGCAGAAAACACTTCCGCCACTTTTTAGATATTCTGAAGTACTAAACTCATGAACTTTAAATCCATGGTCACGTAGATTTTGATTTACGTCAGTACAACCTTGCTGAATGAACACATTCTTGCCGTCCGGGCTGGTAGCGTTACATGCAAAAAGCTCTTCGGCTTCGTACTTTGAGGCCTCGATTACATTCTCGAACAATGCATGGATAAGATCAAGGCCGTCTTTGTTAAATGCCTTTGGATAGATCAGTGCAGTTTTTTCATCTAGTATGCACAAACAAGTATCTAAGTGATAGAAGCTTTCATTTAATAATTCGAGCTTAATAACGGGGACGTCATATATATCTGAGATAAGAGCGTATACCTCTTCAGAAGAACGGAATCCGTAGCCACCCCAAATTAATCCTCGTTTATAATGCCAAAGAGCGTCTCCCATGCCTTCAAAATCATCAAACTTTTCTTCGTCTAAGTGAAAAACCTCATAACTGCTTTCTTCATAGACTTTTTGGATATGAGGAACTTCACCTTTTCTCTCATTGGCATGCATTACGCTCATTAACACTTTTTTATTACCGTTTGCATCAATAAAGGGTAGACTTTGGTTGGCACAAAAAACCATATCCGGGAATCCCCTCACTCCATCCAGCACATGTGTTTCTAAACCGAGTTCTTCATAGGCATTTTTAAGGTGCTCCCACTCATCAAGGGCTGCCATTTTATCAATATCACCAATATTTCCTTTCATGTGAGGATTGATAATATATTCTACATCAAAATGGGTTGGTTTAACTAGCAAAACCTTTCTAGGTGCCGGCATAGGCTTCAGGTCTGATAGGTTAAAATCCAATTCACTAACTTTTGATATAACTTTTTTCATGTTGATTATTTTAAAATTTGGCAGGGCATCAAAGATCACAAAAAACTAGTATCGGAACAAATTTCCCGGAGTTTAATTGTTAATGAAAACCAGTAACAATTCCCTATTTTCCAATAAATAAAATTTCGTTATTTCTATGTCTACAAAGAATTTGGTAATTGCCTTCGGTGGTGTTTCACCCGAGCATGAGGTTTCTGTTTTATCAGCAATGCAAGCTATTTCCAGCATGCAAGGGTCTAGTTACAATTTGGTTCCACTTTATATCACGAAATCAGGTAAATGGTTAACTGGAGAGACATTACTTGATCTGGAAAATTATAAAGATCTTTCTAAGCTTGAAGAGGTTGCGATTAGATGCGCTTTTGTAAAAGATGAAATTGGGCGAACACATTTAAAACAACAAGATTCTTCAGGGTTATTCTCTAAGCCAAAATCATTTGCTGTGTACGCAGTTGTATGTGCCTTTCACGGAAGTGGCGGAGAAAATGGATCATTTCAAGGAATCTGTGATTTTTATAACGTTCCTTACACTGGAAGTGACGTGTTGTCATCATCTTTGGGGATGAACAAAGTAAAAGCAAAACAGATATGTGTAGCTAATAACATTCCTGTAACAGACAGTTTGGATTTCTATGAGTCAAATTGGGAAACCGATCAGGCTACCATTCTCAAAGAAGCCGAAATGATAGGATACCCCTTAATTGTAAAGCCATGCAGTTTGGGAAGCAGTATAGGAGTTGCAAAAGCAAACTCTAAAGAAGAATTAATAGACTCTATTGAAATGGCTTTTAGGTACGATGCTCATTTATTGGTAGAGGAAGCTGTAAACCCGCTAATGGAAATAAATTGTTCTGTTTTAGGCACAGCGGAGGAATGTAGAGCAAGTGTTTGTGAGAAGCCCGTAGGGTCATCAGAAACGCTTTCTTTTGTAGATAAATATCAAAGCGGAGAAGGAGCTGAGAAAGGAATGGCCTCTGCAGATCGAGTAATTCCGGCTGATATTTCTCCTGAGTTGACAGAAGAAATCCGAGAGATGTCAATACATATTTTTAAAACCTTTGGAGCAGGTGGTGTAGCAAGGTTGGACTTTCTGGTAAATAAGGATTCAAATAAAGTTTATTTCAATGAAATAAATACTATTCCTGGATCTTTTTCATTCTATCTGTGGGAGAAATCAGACATATCCTTCAGACAACTTATGGAAGAGTTAATTGATATTGCGATCAAAAGTCATCAGCAAAAGAATGGCCGGGTACAAAGTTACGAGACCAACCTTTTGAATGAAAAAGCAGCAAAAGGCATTAAAGGACTAAAGGGTTTAAAAAAATAACAATGAGATATAAATTCGTAAGTATTTTGTGCGGAGCGCTTCTTCTTTCCTGCGGGAAAAGCACAGAAGTAACCATAGTTGATGGCACCGCCGGTATATTACCGGACGTGAAACCGTCTAATGCGTCAACTGCACAGAAAACTACTTCTCAAGACGACTTTACAGTAATAAAAATTGGTGAGCCAAACTCGATTCATACATTGGACCCTTTATTTGGAACAAATAACAGCGAGTTCAGAACATTATCATTGATATATGATGGTTTGACTAAAATTGACATGAATGGAAATGTAAAACCGGCAATAGCAAAAAAATGGGCTATAAGCAGAGATTCTTTGCGCTATACTTTTACTATTCATGATAATGTTTTTTATCACAGCGATTCCAGGTTTACAAGTGGAATAGGAAGAAAGGTGATTCCCGAAGACATAATTATGAATTTTGAAAGAATGGCATCCATAATTGTGCCCGACAATGCTGCAGAGATGTTTATTTCTATAAAAGGGTTTAAATCATTTCACACAGAACAGACATTTATAAAAATCCCTGCGAACCGCACAATTAATTCTATTGAAGGTATAACCGCACCTAACGACTCAACCATTTCCATTCAACTTTCAAAAAAGGACAAGGATCTTTTGAAAAAACTGGCCCATCCGTTAGCCTCTATTTATCCTAAAGAAAGTTTGCCAACAGATAAAACGCCAATCACTAAGCCTATAGGAACAGGAAGCTATTATTTAGCTCAACAGAAATCTAAACTTCTCATTTTGGCATCAAACGACGATTACTTTCAAAGCCAAGAGGTTCCAACAAGAATTGATATCACTCACGGTAAAAAAGAAGCGGACTTATATCAGGATTTTGCTAAGGGGAATCTGGATGCTTTGATAGAAATAGGCCCGGGAACAATTACGCAGCTAACGGATTCAACAGGAAAATTGGATTTTATGTATCAATCTGCGTTTAACTTGTATGATTCATCGGTAAAAAGTGAAGTAAATTTTTACTATAACCCGCAATCAGAAAGCAACAATGTTGAAACTTTTTTAAGATCTCAAAAGAAAGATTTTTTGAATTTTGATAGAGCATTAGGAGAAGTGATTATCAAGGATCCGCGGAGTTCTGTTGATAGCCTGGAAAAGCAAAATGTTCATATTGCATTTACAGATAACCCTGCAGAAGTTTATTTAACGGATGCAATAGCAAAAAAGCTTGCAGGCAATAGAGCAACAGTTGTTATGAATTCATCTTATGCAATAACTGATGAAGTTACTTTTTCAACCAAATACTTTCCATCTGCGAGACAAACCATCGTTTGGAAGAAGCCTGTTCTGATTTTAATGAAAGACGGAGTAACAGGCATTAAAGTTTCCCATTATCCATGGAATATATCTTTCGATGGTTCGACTATAACTAAATCAAACTGACATGAAATTTGCAGTTGTAGCCAATCCAAATAAGTTTGAAGTAAAAGCTGTACTGGAAGCAACGATTAAGTGGGCGGAACAGAATGAGGTTTCACTTTTGGTCTCAGAAAAAACATGCACTCTTACCGGTGTTCAGAGTCCAACTGTAATCGAAGAAACGGACTCTGATGAAACTGCAATTAAACAAAGTGATATTGTAGTAGTTATAGGTGGCGATGGCACCATTCTATATACAGCTAGGATTTCATCTCGTTCAGCAAAACCTATACTCGGAGTAAATGCGGGTAGACTTGGGTTTATGACAGATACAAAAGCTGAAGACCTTAATAATGCACTTGATGCAGTAAAAAGCGGAAATTACACAATAGACAAACGCCATTTCCTGAAAGCTGTTGATAATAATGGCAACGAATTTTTTGCGTTGAATGAATATTTGTTCACAAGAAAAGACTCTACTTCAATGATCAACATTACAGCGGAATATGATGGTAGCTTGATCAATACGTACTGGGCAGATGGATTGATCGTTTCTTCTTCTACAGGATCAACGGCGTATAATTTATCCTCCGGAGGTCCTATAGTAGTTCCCGGATCAGGCGTAATGTTGGTAACCCCAATCAATCCTCACACATTAACTACACGACCTCTTGTTGTAAGATCCGATAAAATTCTTAAGGTAAAAGTGGAAAAGCAGGAAAGCGATGTTTCTTTTTCTTACGATGGAGTAAACTGTAGAATTGAAACGCTGCCACTTGAAGTGGAGATCACAACATCTGATTTAGCATTTAACCTGATCAAATTACCTGGACAGAATTACTTTGAAACACTCCGGAATAAATTGATGTGGGGAAAAGACTCGAGAAGAAATTAAGAATATTGAATGCTGAATTATGATTTTTTGAAATCGAATTAATTCAACATTCATCATTTATAATTCATAATTTTAGAAACTGAAAGGGATTCTTTTAAAACTTAATCACAAACAAATAATCTAATGAAAGTAACAGTTGTAGGAGCAGGCGGAAATGTAGGTTCAACCGTAGCATTAAGCGTGGCTCAAAGAGACTTCGCAAAAGAAGTAATCGCCGTTGATCTTGAACGTAAAGAAGACGACAAAACATTTTATCCTTCAAAAGGTAGAGCGTTAGATCAGTGGGAAGCTTCACCGATTCATTTGTTCGATACTCGAGTTAAAGGAACTACAGACTATGCTGATACTGCAAATTCTGATGTTTGTGTTATTACAGCCGGTGTTCCGAGAAGACCGGGAATGAGCCGTGACGATCTTTTAGAGATCAATGCCAATATTGTTAGAAGCGTAACAGAGCAATTGGTAAAGCACTCTCCTGATACGATCATTATAGTGGTTTCAAACCCGCTGGATGTAATGGTACAGGTTGCAAAAGATGCTTCCGGACTTCCTTATGAGAAAGTAATGGGAATGGCAGGAATCTTAGACACAGCTCGTTACCGCGCATTCATCGCTGAAGAACTGGACGTTTCTCCTAAAGACATTCAAGCATTGTTAATGGGTGGTCATGGTGACACTATGGTTCCACTTCCAAGATTTACTACGCTTGCCGGAATGCCAATTACGCACTTCATTTCTGATGAAAGACTGGAAGAAATTGTAAACCGTGCTAAAAAAGGCGGTGGTGAGATCGTTGGTTTGATGGGAACATCTGCTTGGTATGCTCCCGGTGCTGCTGCTGCTCAAATGGTTGAAGCTATTTTACTTGATCAAAACCGAATTTTCCCGGTTTGCGCTCACATTGATGGTCAGTACGGTGTAGACGATCTTTACATCGGCGTTCCAGTGAAATTAGGTAAAGGCGGAATCAAAGAAGTAATTGAAGTTGAATTAACCAAAGAAGAAACCGATCTTATGCATCAGTCGGCTGATGCTGTGCGTGGCACACTCAACGACTTTAAAAAACTAATGAATAAGTAAACTAACGAGGACTAAGGTCTTCACTACTTGCATTTATAAAGCCCTTCGAATTTCGGAGGGCTTTTTTTTATATACCAAACTGATGAACCTTGTTGAATTTTTCATCAAACAAATAAACGATCATGTTAGCTCTGTAATCTTCTGGATAAGATTACTAAAAGGAATACCCTTTTAATCTTTCAAATGATGAACTGTAAACTTCGATAAATGACAAGCCTACAGCAAAATGATTAGGTTCTTCAGGTTGTTTTAAAGTAGATATTACAACATACTTATCCATTACCTTAAAGTAGTAAACATCATAATCCTCAAACAGGGATTGGCTTTCTTCGTTTAAGCTTTCACAAGCATTGGTATCACTTGAGTTTTTGAGCACACTTATGTTATCTGTAGAGGAGTTTGACAAGCCTACCTCTGTTCTCTGAGTACTCCAAACAGAATTCGAAACAAAAGACAATACTATTGATTCAGATGTTTCTGATATATTATTATGACATTGAGAGTAAAGAAAATTACTCGTCGCAGAAAAAAATAGAATTGATATCGAAATAATTTTAAGAAAATTCATTATTGTAAGTGCCTGCACTAATAAAAACAAATGAATAAACGATCATATTAGCCCTTTAATCTTCTGGATAAGATTACTAAAAGGAATACCCTTTTATTCGATTAAAAGTATTGTCATATATCTCTATAAAAGAAAGGCCCATGGATACAACGTCAGGATCTTCGGGCTCTTTTAAGACTGAAACAACAGCATATTTATCTTTTACTGTATAATAAAAAACATCATATTTGCTAAATAATGCCTCGCTTAATTCATTCAATTCCTGACACGCCTGTGCATTAGAAGCACCTTCTAGTTTGCTTACATCATCAAGAGTTAAACTTGAAAGATTCGTTGTATTTCTCATGTCTGCCCACTCGGGATGTGATGCGAATGCTTTAATTATTTCTTTTGCTGATTCTCTTTCCTTTGTGGGGCATTGTGCGCTCGCCAAAGAAGTTATAATACATAACGCAACAACTAAAATAATTGCTTTGAATTTCATTTAAAGTAGATTGATACTTAAAAATAGCAGTTCTTCATTAGGTACTTAAGCTCTTAAAACAAAACATTCTATCCACTTAAAGAAAATTCATCAAGTTTATAAGGGCTTATTTTAAAAAGAATACCCCTGTAGACGATTAACTAAGGAATCATAAATATCTATATACGATAATCCGACTGAAACAACATCTGGTTCTTCGGGTTGTTTCAGAATCGAAACTGTGATATATCTGTTTTTTACTTTGTAATAGAATATATCATAATTTTCAAAAAGCGCGACGCTTTCTTCATTTAGTTCTTGACACACTTGTTGATCAGATGAATTAGAAAGCTTTCTGATATCATTTGTAGTGGCAGTACCCAACCCCATATCATTTCTTTGACTACTCCAAGCACTATGTGTTATGAAAGCCACAATAGTATCGGAAGAAGATTTTTGTTCGGTATCTGGACATTGAGAAAAAACGACATCGCTCAAAATTAAAAATATAAATAAGGTCAAATAAGTATAAGTTTTCATCATAATATCATTTTAGTTTAATAGCCACACCTTTCTATAAGACGTATTATACTTCCGTTAGAATTATATAAAAGAATTGCTTCTGCATCAATTGCTATACCCTTTGTAACTCCTAACTTTTTAAGTGTTTCTACATCCGCAGTTTTTGCAGGAATTGTACTATATATGTATCTCTTTCCTGAGAAACAATTTGTTTGGTACTCGCCATTATTATACGGGTGAGAGTGCACAAAGATTGCATCCGATGGCACATTACTTGCTTTAAATGTCAATACACATGAGTTCGAACTAACAATAAGATTTTCATTAATTTTTTGGAAATTATATCCCCAAGAGGTTGGTATTATATACCCTCCTCTCTCTTTTCTGTAGTTTTCTGGTGTAGGGTTTTCATCCTGATAATTACTTTCAGCCCAAAGCTGTTTCATAGCATCTTGAGTGGACTGAGCATCAATTTCTGGAATCCCAGTATTACAAGGTTCCTCCTCTGTCTCTTCTTCACACCCATAGGGAGGCCTGCATTCATCTGGATTAGACCCTCCTCCGCCTCCAGGGTCTCCCCCACCTCCACCTTCAGGCCAATTCCATCCGCCATCACCACCATCATCATTACCAATTGGCCCTTCATCACAAACATATTCATAAACTTCAGGATAATACGAGCAACCTCCAATCCAGCAAGCCCAAGCAGCCGGTTGAGTTCTTTCCCATCGACAATTAATACCCTTTTCTTTTTTAGAATTAATAGTTTTGGGCAATATCCATTCCTCCATTTCCTTAAAAGCTTGTTCTCCTGCTGGTATAGAAGCAATTGCAATACGCGGTACAGAGCCTTTTTCATCGAATCCAAGCTCATATAGAAAAAGCTGAGTTTCTCCATTGGCTTCTTCCATAGCTTTAGGAGAAAACGCGAGTGGTTGTACATAGTAAGAATACATGTTCTCTACGGTATCTCTAATACTAAAAAGAGCAATTAATTCTTCCTTATGCTGCTTCTTTAAGCTTTTGAGAATATTTTGAAATTTGCGCTTGATCGCTTTATTCAAGTTTTTTTCCTTTTGATGTGTTGTTACATCTAACCATCTCCCTAAAAACTTCTCTCGTTAAGATCAGGAATTAAATTTTCCCTTTGCTAGGTATAGTAATGTCAGAGAGGAGAGTCCTTTCAATGTCTTTAATAGTAATCGAATTGTCAGAGCATTGATTAAGGATAAATCCTGAAATAACTAAGCCAAGTAAATTTTTTTTTATTCATAACCCCCGTTCTTTTTTCAGGAACGAGGTTTCAACTCAAATCTAATTTTCTATCATTCCGAAGAAGACTTCAATAAATGCTTAAACTCTTTTTTGAATTTCTTGATCTTCGGAGCAATTACATAAGAGCAATACCCTGCATTAGGATTGTTCTCGAAATAATTCTGGTGATAGTTTTCCGCTACATAATAGTTCTTGAGGGGCTCTATGGTAGTCACAATCGGATCATCCCATAAACCGGAATTGTCCGTTTTCTTCAATGAAGCTTCTGCTATTTTTTTCTGTTCTTCATTATGGAAAAAGATAACAGAACGGTAGTGCTCACCAACATCATTTCCCTGTCTGTTTAAAGTAGTTGGATCATGAGAATGCCAGTGAATTTCCAATAGTTGTTCGTAGGAAATTACCGAAGGATCATAATGAACTCTGGCCACTTCTACATGACCGGTATTTCCTCTTACTACTTGTTTGTACGAAGGGTCTTCAACATGTCCACCTGAATAACCCGATTCTACGTATTCAACACCTTCTACTAATTCATAAACGGCTTCCACACACCAAAAACACCCGGCGCCAAAAGTCGCTTTCTCAAGTTTTTTTTCCATTTTCTTGTCTTGTGCAAAAGTTAGCGAAGCAAAGCTTAAAAACAGCCCTGTAAAAATTAATTTCTTAAACATAGTATTTCTCATGTTTCATTTTGTTTTCTATAAGTAACGAATTAAGACAAAGAGTTATATCACAAATGGTTAACAAATATAAACTCTAACATCATTTCATTTTCTAAGTAATAATTCCATTTAGTACATTCCTCTTTATCACTCACTTATATACTACGAAATGTCTACCCTTTTCAGATTTCTGTCAATTCTTACATTAATTCTTTTTACGTCCTGTCTAAACACCTCCATTGATAGAATGGCAAAAAAAGCAATTTCTCCTGTTCAATTACTGGATTCTCCATCAGGCCAATTACAACTAATATTTGAGCTAAAAGATGGAATTCCCACCTATCGATTAAATAAAGGTGCCGACTTTGTAATTCTGTCCTCTGATCTGGGTGTGGTTTTGGAGGATGAAGATCTGAGTAAAAACTTTGAAATTATTGGTTACGGTAAAAGAGATTCATCAAGCACATGGACACAGCCATGGGGTGAAGTAAAAGAAATAGTAGATAACCATCAGGAATTAGCCGTTTATCTGAAGCACGATTCCGGCAAAAGAATGAATGTCATTTTCAGATTGTATGATACCGGACTTGGATTTCGCTACGAATGGCCAGACCAGGAAACACTAGATGAATTTGTGATCATGGAAGAAAAGACAGAATTCGTTTTAGCTGATGATCACGATTCCTGGTGGCTGCAAGCATACATCCCGAACAGATATGAGCATTTAAACATTGCATCAAAAGCTTCAGAAATTGATACTGCCGCAACCCCACTAACAATGAGAACAAATAACGGGCTATATCTGAGTTTTCATGAAGCCGCATTAACAGATTATTCTTCAATGTCGCTGATGAACCGAGGAGATAATAAACTTCAGGCTACGCTTTTCCCTTGGATGGATGGAACCGGACATAAAGTCCGTGCAAAAATTCCCTTTGTATCTCCATGGAGAACCATCAAAGTGAATGAAGATCTGGATGGATTAGTGAACAACTATATCGAGCTGAATCTGAATGAACCGTCTAAAATTGAAGATACTTCCTGGATACAGCCTGGCAAATACGTGGGCATTTGGTGGGATATGCATCTGAATCGAAAAACATGGCATTCCGGAGAAAAACACGGAGCTACAACAGAGTATACCAAAGAGTGGATCGATTTTGCATCAAAACACGGATTTGATGGCGTTTTAGTAGAGGGCTGGAATGAAACCTGGGACGGCGACTGGATAAAAAACTCAGATAAATTCAGTTTTACTGAATCATACCCGGATTATGATCTGGAAGAAGTTGTGGAATATGCTCAGCAAAAAGGGACAAATATAATCATGCATAATGAAACGTCAACCGGAATTGATAACTACGAATCTCAACTTGATGAAGCCTTTGATTACTATCAAAAATTAGGGATCAACACTATCAAATCCGGGTATGTTGGCGATATGATCGCGAACGGAGAATGGCATCATGGACAATATATGGTTCGTCATTATCGAAAAGTGGTAGAAAAAGCGGCAGAACGCGGAATTATGCTAGATGTTCATGAGCCGATCAAAGACACGGGAATTCGTAGAACATGGCCAAATATGATGACTCGCGAAGGCGCAAGAGGACAAGAATACAATGCATGGAGTGGAGATGGAGGAAATCCCCCAAACTATGTACCAACGATTTTATTTACCAGAATGCTTTCAGGCCCGTTTGATTACACGCCCGGGGTGCTGGATCTGTTACTAAATGATAATGATGAAGGAAGAACACTTAACAGGGTTCATTCAACTCTAGCCGGTGAATTGGCTATTTATGTAATCATTTATAGCCCTCTTCATATGGCTGCGGACCTTATTCATAACTATGAAAACTACCCGATTCCATTTCAGTTTATTAAAGATGTCCCTACAGATTGGGAATACACAAAAGTACTTACCGGTGAAATTGGAAAGCATGCGACCGTTGTAAGAAAAGACAGGAATTCTGATGATTGGTATTTAGGGGCTGTTACTAATGAGGAGGCTCGTGAATATGTTGTTAATCTAGATTTTTTAGAATCCGGAAAAGAATACGAAGCAATTATCTATTCTGATGGTCCGACGGCAGATTATGAAATTCGCCCCCATCTTTTATTAAAATACGGACAGATCGTAAACTCAAGCGCTACATTAAAAATTAGCATGGCAAGAGGTGGAGGAATGGCAGTCAGGTTTAAAGCCAGAAATTGATCTATTTAAGTGTCCCCTTTTTTCAGGCTGATATGTTATTAGGTTGAACATCAACAATAAAAAACTGAATATCATGAATAAATACATGCTGTTACTTTTTGAAGAAGAAAATATGTACGCAGAGTTCTCTCCTGAAGAAATGCAACAAGAGATAGGTGAACATATGAAATGGATCGAGACGTTAGGCGAGCATTACGACTCCGGAGAGCCTTTAACGCCACAAGCAAGATCTGTTAAGGGAAAAGATAAAGTGGTAACTGATGGCCCGTATATTGAATCCAAAGAGCTTGTAAGCGGCTTCTATATTCTGAACGCAGAGAGCCTTGAAGAGGCGACAGAACTTTCAAAAGGATGCCCGGTTTTACGTCTTGGTGGGAGTATTGAAGTTCGTGAAGTTATGAAAATGTAGTGAGCACCAAACTCACATATTCTGATTCTAAAAATATAGAACATCTTTTTCGGAAACAGTCGGGAAAGATGTTTTCTATTCTAATACGCCTGTTTGGTTTTGAAAACTCCAGCCTAATTGAAGATATAATTCAAGAGACTTTTCTATCCGCTATGAAAACATGGAGTGCAAAAGGAGTTCCTGAAAATCCCGAAGCTTGGTTAATGCAAGTATCAAAAAACAAGCTTATTAATGACCTCAAAAAAAAATCCAACAGAGCTCGATTAAACGAACAATATGCCGGCGAAAGGCTGGAAGAAAAAGTAGAAGAGCTTTATTTGGATAAAGAAATTAAAGATAGCCAGCTTCGTGTTTTATTTGCATGTTGTAACCCTTTCTTAAGCAAAAAAGAGCAAATTATGCTTACGCTCAAGATCTTGTCAGGGTTTAATAATACTGAAATTGCGAACGCTTTATTAAGTACACCAGAAGCAGTTAAAAAAGCAATTTATAGGGCTAAGAGCTCTCTGCTTAAGCAACAAGTAAATCTGAACACTCCCCATATTCATGAGGCGGCTCAACGCATTGATATGGTTCACAGAATTATATACCTGATATTTAATGAGGGCTATAAAAGCACATCAGGAAATGAGGTAATTAATGAAGATCTTTGTTTTGAAGCATCTCGTCTAGCGGTTTTGGTTTCAAGCATTAAGGGTAACCATCAACCCGAAACGTATGCATTATTGACGCTTATATACTTTTCTATGGCAAGATTCCCATCACGATTGAATGCAGATGGTGAAATGATTGAACTGGAATTACAGGATAGAACTAAATGGGATAAAAAATTGATCCAGGCGGCAACGGCATTTCTTGCTAAATCAAGAAATACCGGGACAATCACCTCATACCATCTTGAGGCGACGATTTCTTCTATTCATTGTATGGCGGAAAGTTTTGAATCTACAGACTGGGAAAGTATAACTGTGTGCTATGATAAGTTACTTGAGCTTGAGGATAATCCGGTGATTAGAATTAACCGAGCAATAGCGATAAGTAAGTGGAAAGGGCCCGAACTTGGCGCTAAACAGCTTGATAAAATTGAGAATATCATATCAAAGCCGATCAAGCAACTATTTTATGCAGCAAAAGCCGCAATGTTTTTTCAAGAAAAAAAATATGAGATGGCCAAAACCTACTACCAGGTTGCGATGGATCATTCAAAACATGAAATGGACAAGAAGTTTTTAGCAAAAAAAATCCAACTTTGTAATACCAATAATATTGGATTAAACTAAAAATACACTTGCTTTACTTCTTTATATGACGAATCAAGCAAAAAAAGTGACTTCCCAACTTTCGTAAGAAGACTGTTGGAAATTGATTATTTATCATGTGGTCAAAAAAAATTACTTGTCATGAAACTACTTTCTTCGTTCTTATTCTGTTTCCTTTATATCTCAACCAATATTTTTTCTCAATCTGATTTTCGGGAAGAATACCAGAAAGCAATTACGGCTTACGAATCGGGTGATTACCATACATTTATGAAGGGGTTAGAAGCTTCAAACAGCTTAAGACCTAACCACAGAGTTATACTTTACAATCTGGCGGTGGCATATATTAAGAATGATATGCCTGAGGAGGCACTTTCTATCTTAGAGTACAGAGCCAGTTTTTATGCTGTTCCCGACTTTGACGAAGACGAAGATTTTAAACCCATAAGAAATCGAAAAGAGTACAAAGGGTTAATTGAAACCATAGAAAAGAGAAACAAAACCATTAGCAGCAGCACCCTTTTATTCGAATTTGAAGAGAAAGGATTCCATACTGAGGGATTTGCTGTGCATCCAAAATCCGAAACCATTTTTATTTCTGATGTAAGGTGTGGATTAATAAATACGATCAGCATAGACGGTACTGAAAATGAAAACTTCATGGACCTGAAAAAAGAAGGTTTTTGGGGCGCTTTTGGAATGAAAATAGACCCTATTGATAGCAATATCTTGTGGGTTACTACTTCCGTTTTACCACAATTTTGTGAATATAATGAAGAGATAGACGGTAGCGCTGCAGTTCTTAAAATTGATATAACCAAGAAAGAGATCTTACAATCTTATACTACAGAAGGAGATCATATTTTTGGAGACTTAACTATTTCTGAATCAGGAGATGTTTTTATAACTGATTCAAATGAGCCGGTTATATATATCTTGAAAAAAGGATCAAAAAATATTGAATCGTATCTCAGCTCAGAAAAGTTTTTTAATCTTCAAGGATTGGACCTTGGAAAAAATGGGTACTTATATGTATCAGATTATATTATGGGAATTTTGAAGATAGACCTTTCAGACCGTTCTGTACAACAGTTGCTAGAGTCTAATAATCAATTACTAAGAGGCACGGACGGAATGTACTTTGCTAACAACAGTCTGATACTTTTACAGAATGGAACGAGCCCGTTTAAAGTGTCAAGAATTAGTATTGATAAAAATGGAAATGCAATCCCAAACACATTAGCAATAATAGACTCAAACGCACCATTCTTAAATGAACCTACTCTGGGGGCGGTGTTCAATAATAAACTATATTTTGTAGCTAATAGCCCGTGGTCTTATTATGATGTTGATAATAAGCCAATGTTGAATGAATGGCCTGTTCTTCAGATAAGAACAGCTTCTGTAGATTAAGGGAGTTCTATTTTGTCACTTAGAAATCGTTTTTTGGTTTCCATTGTATTTGGGTTGTTTTCATACCCTCTGCTGTTTCTAATACGAGGATATGAATTAACCTCTATTACTTGGTATGCTTTTTTAGAGTACGGAGGATGTGTTTCAGTAATCGTTTATCTGATCATTGAATCACACAGAATCAAATCGAAGATTCTTTCATCAAAAGCGGATTGGATATTTTCTACAAAAAAAAGGCTCTTAGGCGAAATAGGAGTTACAATCCTGTTCACTCCGCTGTATGTGACTTTAATAATGAGCTTTCTGTATAATTACCTTTGGGATTTAGAAGTACAGACTTTTCTTTTGATCGAGTATAATCTGTTCGCGCTTAACGTATCTTTTCTGATCGGAGGATACCTAAACTCTGATGAGATCATAGAGAAATGGAAAAAATCTATTCTTGATAAAGAACGATTGGAGAAAGAAACCATTCAAGCCAAATTGCGGGCACTTCAGGCAAACTTAAGCCCTCACTTTTTGTTTAATAACTTCAATGCATTAAACTCTTTAATAGATTATAACACAGAACAAGCTCAGGAATACCTTGAAAAACTAAGCGATGTTTATAGATATATTCTTAAAGAAAAAGACAATGAGTTAGTTGAATTATCTAAAGAACTAACCTTTATAAGGGACTATCTTTTTTTATTACAAATTAGGTTTGCTGATCAGATACGATACAATATTGATATAAAAAACGAAGATGATTATTTAATTCCCCCCGTTACTCTTCAAATACTTCTTGAAAATGCTATAAAGCACAATGAAGCGTCCAAAGAAAACCCGTTGGAGATTTCCATTACACAACAAGCAGATTCTTTAATGATCATCAATTCTTTAAATCCCAAGAAAGTAACTAAGGAAGGTGTAGGCTTTGGTCTTATGAATATTCGTGAAAGATACTCCTTTCTTACTGAGCGAATGATCTCTGTTAATGAGAACCGCTCAAGTTTTTCAGTAACAATTCCTTTAATAGCTCCTGAAGTATGAGAATATTAATATGTGAAGACGAAGCACCGGCAAGAAAAAGAATACAAAAACTGATTCTTGCTTCAAGGCCCCATGCAAGCATAGTGGGAACAGCTGATACCGGCAAAAAAGCAAAAGAGATCCTTAAAAAAGAAAAGATAGATCTGGTATTTTTGGATATTGAATTAGCTGATGGACCGTGTTTTGAAACGCTGCATGATACCGAGATCAACGCCCCGGTCATATTCACGACCGCTTACGATGAATACGCTCTTAAAGCATTTGAAATGAATAGCATCGATTATTTGGTAAAGCCTATTACCCAAAAAAAAATGGATAACGCCTTCCAGAAATTAGATGCGATCACCGAGTCTATCATCGAAAAACATAGCGTGACAATAAGCAGGGAAATGCTTTCAGAAAAAAAATATAAAGATCGGTTTTTAGTAAAGCTGGGAAGGCGATTAATACCAATTAACGCATCGGAGATAGCGTACTTTCAAGCAGAGGAGAAGATGGTTTTTTTAGTTCTAAAAAAAGGAAAAAGATATATAATAAATTATACGCTTTCTGAATTGGAAGAACTGATGAACCCCAGAGAATTTTTTAGATTAAACCGCCAGTTTGTAGCCAATCATTCTTCCATTACAGAGCTGGAGCCATATTTTAAAGGTCAGGTGATTGCAAAACTGGATCCGGCCGTAAACAGTGACATTGTAATTAGCAGAGGACAAACACCCTTACTTAAAGAGTGGCTTGGGGTTTAAGTTGTTTATAAAAAAAGCCTGTCTCAGAACTGAAACAGGCTTCTTAAAGTGCTCACGAGAGGAGTCGAACCTCCACGCCGGTTAAAGCACACGCCCCTCAAGCGTGCGTGTCTACCAATTCCACCACGTGAGCTTAGTAGGGCGACAAAGATACCATTACATTCAGAAAAAAGCATTAGAAGAATGGATAATTAGCGTGATGGAGTTAAAGTGTTAGGGTGAAAATTTCTAAAGAAATACCCTAACACCATAGCACCGTCAATACGCTTCAACATCTTTATACCTTTTAAACTAAAAAAAGCCTACTCTGAAAAATCAAAGCAGGCTTTAACGCTCAATGCTATTTTTTGAACAGCACTTCAGGCGTAGGCGAATCTCTTAATGTGACCTTAAGACGATTCGATTCATCCTGAAGTTTTGAAAAATCAATCATATTGTCATTTCAGTAGATGTCATTTAATTCATTGGCAGTGTTAATATTAATTGGTGATATAAACTATGCCCTTAGTATTTAAGACGGAAAAGAGAACATGATCCGGATGCGTCTGCGAAGCAGGAATAATCCT
>TARA_R100000789_G_scaffold96596_1_pt1 | contig 47713 bp, 43 predicted proteins | sample TARA_R100000789 | Tara Oceans TARA_R100000789 (sample SAMEA2623403) | marine metagenome | biome: marine biome (ENVO:00000447); feature: mesopelagic zone (ENVO:00000213); material: "saline water (ENVO:00002010), including plankton (ENVO:xxxxxxxx)" | depth 450 m
TTCGTCTCGCCCCCGCCGGTGTGGGCTCTGACACGGGGGGCTCCGTGCGTCTGCCCGCCTGCTGGAATGACCTTGTCGGGTTGAAAACCACCTCCGGTCTGCTCAGCCTGTCGGGTGTGGTGCCGCTGATTGCCAGCTTTGACACCGTCGGCCCGCTGTGCCGCACGGTCGAGGACGCGGCGCTGATGCTCTCGGCTCTTGAAGGGGCACCGGCGCCCGATTTGACCGGGACCAACCTGCTAGGCCGTCGTTTTGCTGCGCTCCAGACCATTGTTATGGACGATCTGGATGAGGCCCCGGCACGCGCCTACGCCCAGTCCCTCGACCGCCTGCGTGCTGCCGGAGCCACCATCGAACCGATTGATTTTCCACAGATCGCGCAGCCCCACGCGGATTCTGGCATGCTTTATACGTCCGAGGCTTGGGCCACATGGCGCGATGCGATCATCGCACAGCCCGACGTCATGTTTGCCCCCATCCGCGAGCGGTTTGAGGCCGGTGCCGCCCACAGCGCCGCCGATTTCATCGCCGCATGGCAGCGCATTTACGCGATGCGCGCCGACTGGGCCAAGGCGACCGCCGGGTACGATGCGGTCCTGTGTCCGACAGCACCTAACCTGCCCGAAAAGGTTGAGGCGCTAATGGAACTGGGGGAGACCTATGTTCAGGCCAACTTACGCACCTTGCGCAATACCCGGATTGGCAATTTGCTGGGCGGGGCGATCATTTCCCTGCCAACCGGCACGCCCTCTTGCGGGATCTCATTGATGGGCACCCCCAACGGAGAGCATCGCCTGTTGCGGCTGGCCGCCGCCGCAGAGGCCGCTCTGGCCTGACAAAACACGGCGCACTGCGGCTTTCACGTCACATCGCCCTTTGGCCGGTCCTTGATTCTGGACAGAACCCCCTGTTTTTCCGTATCCTGCGGTCAAACGCGGGGCAGAAAATGATCCCGCATACCTTGAGGCAGTACTGGCAGATGTTCCCCGAACGGTTTTCGAACCTACCGGCCTATGCGTTCCCGCGTCTGCGGGCCCTTCTGGATTCGCAAGAACCCGGCGGTCCGGTGCTGCACATGTCCATCGGAGAGCCGAAACACGCCTTTCCGCCGTGGATCACGCAGATCATCACCGACCACGCGGCTGAGTTTGGCCGCTATCCGTCGAATGAGGGGACGCCGGAACTGCGCGCGGCCATCGCCGGTTGGCTACAACGGCGCTACGGCGTGACGATGGACCCTGACACGCAGATCATGTCGCTGAACGGCACGCGTGAGGGGTTGTACAACACCGGCATGGCGCTCTGTCCTGAGAGCAAGAACGGGCAGCGGCCGACCGTGCTGATGCCGAACCCGTTTTATCAGGTCTACATGATCTCGGCGATTTCCGTGGGGGCAGAGCCGGTCTTTACCCCGGCCACCGCCGCCACCGGCCACCTGCCAGATTACGCCGGGTTGCCAACGGATGTGCTGGACCGTGCCGCGCTGTGCTACATCTGTTCGCCTGCAAACCCCCAAGGGGTCATGGCGGACGAAGCGTACTGGCGTGCGTTGATCACGCTGGCCGAGAAACACGACTTTCAGATCGTCGCTGACGAGTGTTACGCGGAACTGTACCGCAGCGAACCGCCCATTGGCGCGCTTGAGGTGGCCGCCGCGATGGGCGCAAACCCAGAACGCGTCATCTCCTTGCATTCGTTGTCGAAACGCTCCAATCTACCCGGCCTGCGCTCTGGCTTTGTGGCCGGTGGGCCTGACAGTATCGCCCGTTTGCGCCAGCTGCGCGCCTATTCGGGCGCGCCAGTGCCGCTGCCCTTGCAGCGGGTTTCAGCGGCGCTTTGGAACGATGAGGCGCATGTCGTCGAAAACCGTAGGCTTTGGGCGCAGAAATACGCGCTGGCGGATGAGATCCTTGGCCATGTGCCGGGTTATATGTCGCCAATGGCGGGGATGTTCCTGTGGCTGCCGGTTCAGGACGGGGAGGCCGCAGCGCTAAAGCTGTGGTGCGACACAGGCGTTCGGGTGCTGCCAGGTGCCTATCTGTCGCGCGATACAAAGGCGGGAAACCCGGGGCAGGGGTATATCCGCGTGGCGCTGGTGGCGCCCTACGATGAAACAAAAGATGGGCTGACCCGGATTCGGGACTGCCTGTTTGTATAAAAACAAGACCGACGAGGCGAAAATGGCAACTTTTCAGGCACGGGGACGCGATCCCCTGTTCGACACCAATACGGCCGCCACGCTGGAAAAGCGGGGCCGCGAACTAATCGGGCTGGCGCTGATCGCGCTGGGGCTGATGGTGGCTGCCATGATCGCCTCTTACACGCCGGATGACCCGTCGTGGCTGTCGGCGACCGATGCGCCGGTGCAGAACTGGATGGGCCGACTGGGGGCCTATATCGCGGCGCCGCTGTTCATGATCATCGGCCTTGGTGCGTGGTCACTGGCTGCGGTTCTGACCGTCTGGGGCGCACGCATGGCCCTGCACAAGGGCAATGGCCGCGCCTTTACCTGCCTGATCTTTTCGCCGATCTGGGTGGCGCTGTCGGCGGTCTACGCCTCTGGCCTGTCGGAATCCGCAAGTTGGACGCATGATTTCGGCCTTGGCGGGCTGTTTGGCGACATGATGATGGGGTCCGCCCTAAATGTGCTGCCGGTTTCGCCCGCAATCGGGCTGAAAGTCATGCAACTGGGTCTAGGCGCGGGGATCATCGTGCTGGGGGCCTTTGTGCTGGGCTTTACCCGGAATGAGTTGAAGCGGATCGCGCGCTTTCTGGTCGTCAGCCTTGTCCTGGTTTACGCTACGCTGCTGCGGTTGCTGGGGCATGGGGCCAGTGGAGCAATGGGTGCGGCACAGCGAGTTCAGGCCGCCAGTTCCGAATGTCGCGCCGCCAAGGCAGAGCGCCGCGCGGCCGATGCCATCGCTAGGGCAGATGCACAGACTCTGATTGAGCCAACCGCCGCCGCCGTTCCCTCTGCGCCTTCAGCCGCGCGGGTGTTGCGGGCAGACATCGGTGTGCCGCCCTCGCCTGAGGCCGACCTTTTTGATCCCGACGAAGATCTGATTGAACTGGCCCCGGCGTCGATGCCCGAAAAACCGGGCTTTCTGTCGCGTATGATCCGCCGCTCAGAACCAGGCCCGATGCCGGAGCCGGAACTGGTCGACCGCCAGATCGACCACGATGTCGAGGTGCCCGGAGAGGACCGCATTCGCGCCAAGATCGCCAAGGCGGTCAAGTCGCGCCATACGGTTCTGCCGGGCCGTCCGACCCCCAATATCGACGCCACCAAACCGCTGACCCGGGGCAGGGGGCATGGTCCGCAACCCATCGTTTTCCGTGACACGCCGCGCGTGGGGGCATTGCCGCCCGAACCGCCGTTGACGGCCTCTGCCCGCGCGATGCCCACACAACCGCCGCTGACTGCTGCACCGCTGTCGCCGCAGGTTCTGCCCGACAGCCAACCGGACCCAATCTGGGACGACAGTGCGCACGAGGCAGAGCTGATGGCAGAAACAGCGCCCCGCGTGCTGCCGCGTGTTCCCGAGGTCGACCCGGAGCTGGATACGAACCTCTATTCCGACCTCAGCGATTTTGACGACTACGGCGACGAGGACGATGCCGAAGTCCTGACCGACGACTACCAGCCTGAACCCGCCCCTGAACCGCAAGCGCGGGTTGCGGTGCCCTTGCCCGAACCCAAGAAGGTGGTCCAGCAGCCGATCCGCAAGCCGATCCTGCCGTCCAAGCGCGCACAGGCAGAGGCGCAGCCCTCGCTCAGCTTTGACGACAACACGCCGGATTATGAACTGCCGCCGCTGTCGCTGTTGATGTCTCCCGACCAGATTGAGCGTCATGTTCTCAGTGACGAGGCGCTGGAGGAAAACGCGCGGATGCTGGAAACCGTGCTGGACGACTACGGCGTCAAGGGTGAGATCGTTAGCGTCCGCCCCGGCCCCGTTGTCACCATGTACGAACTGGAACCGGCGCCGGGGCTCAAGGCGTCGCGTGTGATTGGCCTTGCCGACGACATTGCGCGCTCCATGTCGGCGCTGTCTGCCCGCGTGTCTACCGTTCCGGGCCGCAGCGTGATCGGCATCGAACTGCCCAACGACAATCGCGAGATGGTGTCGTTCCGTGAAATCCTTGCCGGGCGCGACTACGGCGACGGCAAGCACAAGCTGCCGCTGGCGCTGGGCAAGGACATCGGTGGTGCGCCGATGGTGGCCAACCTGGCCAAGATGCCTCACCTGCTGATCGCAGGGACCACCGGCTCGGGTAAGTCGGTGGCGATCAACACCATGATTCTGTCGCTGCTCTACAAACTGACGCCTGAGGATCTGCGGTTGGTCATGATCGACCCCAAGATGCTGGAACTGTCGGTCTATGATGGCATCCCTCACCTGCTGTCCCCCGTTGTCACCGACCCGAAAAAGGCGGTTGTCGCCCTGAAATGGGTCGTGGGTGAGATGGAAGATCGCTATCGGAAGATGTCCAAGATGGGTGTGCGCAACATCGACGGCTACAATGGCAGGGTAGAGGATGCGCTGTCCAAGGGCGAGATGTTCAGCCGCACGGTGCAGACCGGCTTTGACGACGACACCGGAGAGCCGGTGTTCGAGACCGATGAATTCGAACCCAAGAAAATGCCCTATATCGTGGTCATCGTCGATGAGATGGCCGACCTGATGATGGTTGCGGGCAAAGAGATTGAGGCGTGCATTCAACGTCTGGCGCAGATGGCGCGGGCCTCTGGCATTCACCTGATCATGGCCACGCAGCGCCCGTCGGTCGACGTCATCACCGGCACGATCAAGGCGAACTTCCCCACGCGGATCTCTTTCCAGGTGACCTCCAAAATCGACTCTCGGACGATTCTGGGTGAGATGGGTGCCGAGCAACTGCTGGGCATGGGCGACATGCTGTACATGGCGGGCGGAGCAAAGATCACGCGCTGCCACGGTCCTTTCGTCAGCGACGAAGAGGTCGAGGAAATCGTCAATCACCTCAAGGCATTTGGCCCGCCCGACTATGTCGGTGGCGTGGTGCAGGGGCCTGACGACGAAAAGGCCGATGATATCGACGCGGTTCTTGGTCTCAACACTGGCGGGAATACTACCGGCGAAGACGCGCTGTACGATCAGGCGGTGGCGATTGTCATCAAGGATCGCAAATGTTCGACCTCCTACATCCAGCGCAAGCTGGGCATCGGTTATAACAAGGCCGCGCGACTGGTCGAGCAAATGGAAGATGAAATGGTCGTCTCATCCGCCAACCACGTCGGCAAGCGTGAGATTCTGGTGCCTGAACAGCAATAGGCTGCCACCACGTCGCACCACTTCAAAAGAGGCCGCCCCTTCTAACCGGGCGGCCTTTTCCTATATCCAGAGCTTGATCAGAGGGTTCCGGCGACAGGGCAAAACAGGCAAAGGACGGGCGTAGGGTGGCAGAGCATGAAACCGTCGAACAGATAGTGGACGCCCTGCGCGACGAGGCCTGCGGACAAGGTGAAGTATCGGTGGGCGACGTGCTCGACCACATTGGCAAGCGCAGTTTTGGCCCGCTTATTCTGCTTCCGGCACTGGTTCTGGTCACGCCCATCGGCGGCATCCCCGTTTTGCCGACCTTATTTGCCCTGATGGTTGCCATGCTGGCCCTTCAGGTGATCTTTGGGCGCAATTCGCTTTGGCTGCCTGACGTGATCCGTAGCCGAGTTCTGCCAAGGCAGCGCTTGATGCAAGCGACGGAAAAGGCGCGGCCGGTAGCGCGCAAGCTCGATGGGCTTTTTGGCAAGCGATTTGAGGGGCTGACCCGCGCCCCCGCGCCGCGCGTGGCGGCGGGCCTGGTGCTGATGCTGTGCCTCACCATTCCACCGATGGAACTTGTCCCTTTCGGCGCGATCCTTCCGGTCTCTGGCATTGCGTTGCTGGGCCTGGCGATCACGCTCCGGGACGGGCTAGTGATGGCCATCGCGGGACTGATTTCGCTGGCGGGGTTGATCGGCGGGACATGGCTCATGATATCAGGCTAAGCCCGGCCGCTATCGCATGACAAAAGGCTTCATGCCACAAAACGGCTGAAAGAGCAGGAAGGAAGACCATGATCCGCACGCTACTCACCCTCGTCACTTTGGTGACTTTTGCGTTGCCGGCCTCCGCGCAGCAGTTGTCGCTGAATGAGGTGTCAAAGTACCTTAACGGGATCACCTCGGCGACCGGTACGTTCACCCAGATCAATTCGGATGGCACGATCTCGACCGGGGAAATCGCCATCAAGCGCCCAGGTAAGGTGCGGTTCGACTACAACCCGCCGGAACGCTCGCTGGTCATGGCGACGGCAGGCGCAGTCTATATCCTTGATCGCAAACTGAACGCGCGCCCGGACACCTACCCGTTGCGCAAGACGCCGCTATCGATCATCCTCGACCGCACCGTGGATCTAAGCCGTGCGGGCATGGTCGTGGGGCATGGCTTTGACGGCACAGCCACAACAGTCACCGCACAGGATCCGGACAACCCCGAATACGGCACCATCCAGCTCAAGTTCACCGGCGCGCCGGTGGAGTTGCGTCAGTGGATCATCACGGATGGCAACGGCTCTCAGACAACCGTGATTTTAGGCGGTTTGGAGAAGACAAACGTGCCCAACAGCCGTTTTTCGATCGACGCCGAATTGGCGAAACTGAAGCCCTGAGATCGAAGATGGGGGGCCGCCTTAGCGGGCGGCCCGGCATCCCTGAAGCTGTTGTTGGTACATGACGGACCGTTCTCCCACCTGTGAAGAGACCCGCAGCAGCCACGACTTGGCGTTATAGCTGCCCCGGCGATAACCTGTCCGCCCCTCATGATAGGCCAGATAATGCCGCCGCGCGTCCCCCATCGGGATGCCCAGTTCCTCATTCGACAGCTTCATGTACCAGCCCATGAAGTCGGTCGCGTCACGGATGTCATCGCGGCGGGCGCCACGGCGGGCCCCATCGGCAAGGTATTCTTTCCAGGTGCCATCCAACGCCTGACTATAGCCAAAGGCCGAACTCTGCCGACCAATTGGAATCACGCCCAGACTGTACTGGAACGGCGTCCGCGCATCGCTGTCGAATTTGCTTTCCTGATATATGGTTGCCATCTGCACATGCACCGGCACGCCCCAACGGCGCTCTGCATTGCGGAAAGCACGATAGTATCCTGGTCGCTGTTCCAAAATGGAACAGGCGTTGTCCAGGTTGCGCGGTGATGATCCCGAACCACCGCCACCGCCCCCACAGGAGGCAGCCAGCAGTACGATCACCAAGGCGCGAAGGACTCTGCTCATTTGCCACTCGCCTCGTTATGTCTTTTTGTTATGAGGTATTTTAACTGATTGCGCCTTTGGAGGGAATCACATTTCCTTCAAGAAGCGTATCACCGCTGCGCAGGTCTCGCACTTTTGGCCAGTGTAAGGTAATGGCCTGCGAACTGCACTGTTGGCGTGTGAGTCACAGAGTGTTTCTAAGCAAATTGAGGCGAAAGTTGGACAACGCCCCGGCGTTGACGGTATCAAGGGGTATGAAGAGGTCTGTCATGTTGCACAATCGCGCGAAGTATCACCTTGGTCAGGTCGTCCGCCACCGCAAGCATCCCTTTCGGGGGGTGGTCTTTGATGTGGACCCGGAGTTTTCGAACACCGAAGAGTGGTATGAATCGATTCCCGAGGACAGCCGCCCCTCCAAGAAGCAGCCGTTCTACCATCTGTTGGCCGAGAACGACCAAAGTTTTTATGTGGCCTATGTGTCCGAGCAGAACCTTGTCGCCGACTATTCTGGTGAACCGGTGGATCACCCGGACATCCCGGATCTTTTCGGCGCGTTCGAAGACGGCTCTTACGAGCTGCATTTCCAGATGAACTAGGGACTGGCACGCCGTTTCAGGCGTGCCACCCGATCAGGTGCTCTCAAATCAGTGCGCCGCTTTCACCGCTTCAAGGAAACTCGTCACATCCGCCTCGGTCGTGGACCAGCCACACACCAGACGACCGGTGGCCACTGCCTTGGGCGATGTCGGCGCATTGCCCATCAGGTGATAGACAGCACCGGCAGCCTTGACCGCGTCATGCACCCCTAGCGGCGCACGAAAGAACAGCATATTGGCGCGGGTCTTGTTCACGATCTCGACCCCCATTGCCTCCAACCCCGCGGCCAGTGTCTCGCAGCGCGCATTGGCCCGTGTCGCCAGATCGCGCCATAGGCCATCCTCCAGATAGGCCAGAAACTGCGCCGCGACGAAGCGGTGCTTGGAATACAGATGCCCGGCCCGCTTGACCCGCAGTTCAAACTCTTGCGCGCGGGTGTAGCCGCTGCTGGCGGGCGCGTCGGGGTCAAAGATCACCACGGCTTCGGCGTCCATCAAACCGTTCTTGGTGCCCCCAAAGACGGCAATATCGACGCCGATCTTCCACGTCATTTCGGCGGGGGTACAGCCCAGCTTGACGCAGGCATTGGCAAGCCGTGCGCCGTCCAGATGCACGGGCAGCCCGAACTCTTGGGCCACATCGCACAGCGCCGCGACCTCACTCACCGAATAGACATTCCCGCCCTCGGTCACGTTGGTGATCGACACCGGCCCGCGCTGCGGTCCGTGGACGCCCCGGTTGCCTTCGCTTTCGATCGCCGCGCGCAGGGTAGCGGGCGTCATCACATCCCCCTCGGGCACCAGCGTCAGCTTGGCGCCACCGGTGTAGAACTCGGGTGCGTTGCACTCATCCTCGTGGATATGCGCGTGCTGCGTGCAAAAGATGGTCCCGAATGGCGGGCACAACGTCGCCATTGCTAGCGCATTTGCCGCCGTCCCGGTGGCCACCAGATAAACCGCCGCCCCGGGTGCCTCGAACAGATCACGGACCCGGTCGGCCACCTCCGCCGTCACATCGTCGCCGCCATAGCTGGCCGCGTAGCCGGTGTTCACATGGGCCAAAGCCTCCAGCACCTGCGCCGGGACCGGTCCCGCATTGTCGGATGCAAAGTTCATCTCGGCTCCTCGATGATGTGGTCTTCCCAGTCGTCTTCGTCGATCTCGAATTCGGGCACCGTCATGCCTTGCACCGACACGCCTGCCTCATGGACCGAATCCGCCGTGCCGGAGATCAACGGATGCCAGTCATACAGTGGCTCGCCGTTCCACAGCAGTTTATAGGCGCAGGTTTCCGGCATCCAGTAGACGTGCTTGTGGATATTCGACGGCGACATCACGATACATTCCGGTACAAACTGGTGCCTGATTTCATACTGTGCGCAGTGGCAGGTGGCATCGTCGAACAAACGACAGGCGACACTGGTCAGGGCCACCTCACCAGTCTCTTCATCTTCCAGCTTGTTCAGGCAGCACTTGCCACAGCCGTCGCACAGCGCCTCCCATTCGCGCGGGTTCATGTCGCGCAGGCGCTTCTTTTCCCAAAAACGGGGCGTCAGCCCGCTGCGGTCGATGGGATCACTCATAGGGTTGCCAGAATCTCACGGGCGCGTAGGCAATCCGCGTCCATCTGTGCAATCAACGCGTCCAATCCATCGAACCTCAACTCTGGCCGCAGATAGTCGACCAGACCCACCGACAGTGTCGCGCCATACAGATCGCCGGTGAAATCAAACAGGAACGTCTCGATATTGGGCACCTCGCCGTTGAACATGGGCCGCACGCCGATGCTGGCGGCGCCGTGATAGCTGCCCTTGTGTGGCCCATCGCGAACGTCGACCAGCACCGCATACACGCCAAAATGCGGCGGGTGCAGCCCTTCGATGGACATGTTCGCCGTGGGATAGCCCAGCACACGGCCGCGCTGTTCGCCGCCGATCACCTCACCCTCGATCCGGTGCCAATGGCCCAAAAGCGCAGCAGCATCGCGCGGTCGTCCCGCGCTCAACGCGTCGCGGATCGCAGTGGAGGACACCTGTACGCCGTTTGATTCCAGCAAATTCGCCACTGTCACCCCGAACCCCATCTCTTCGCCGTATCGCTGTAACGACGTCACATTGCCCGCGCGGGATTTACCGAAGCAGAAATCTGCGCCGACCACTACATTGACCAAACCGAAGCCCTTGCAGATTACGCGCTCTGCAAACTCGCGCGGCGTCAGTGAGGCCAGCGCGTTGTTGAAATTCAGTTGGTACAGACGGTCGACCCCCAGTTTCTCTAGCCGCGCGGCGCGTGCCTCGGAGTTCATCAACCGAAAGGGCGGCGCGTCGGGCGAGAAAAACTCGCGCGGATGCGGCTCAAACGTCATGACGCCTAGCGGCGCATCTGGGGCCGCCTTGCGCGCCAGATCGATCACTTCCTGATGGCCCAGATGGACACCGTCGAAATTGCCTATGGCGGCGCTGGCGCCCCGGTCTTCGGCCCGTGTGTACTGATAGTCTCGAATGATCCGCATGGGTTTTCCGTTACCGGGCTGTGGCGTCGCGCGCAAGCGCAAGCCGGGTCAGGACAAACCCTCTAGCGCTGCCGCGATCCGTTCTACACCCGCGCCGATCCGCTCTGACGGGATAGAGCTATAGCCCAGCCGGTAGAACTGTCGTGGCGGTGTCTCTCCGGCGAAAAACGCTTTGCCCGGTTCGATCATCACGCTGTTTGCGCGCAGGCGTGCGGCCAAAACACCTGTATCGACGCCCTCCGGAGCCTGCATCCACAGACTGGATCCGCCATGTGCGCCACGCCCCGCAACGCGCAACCCATGCTGTGCTACCGCCTCTTCCATCACCTGCCTCCGCGCTGCCAGCGCCTTGCCGATACGCCGGATCAAGGCGTCGTAGTGGCCAAGGCTCAGGAACTGCGCAGCGGTACGCTGGATCAACCCCGGAGGATGGCGCAACACGCTGGCCCGCAGCGCGCGCGCCTCACGGATGAACGGAGCAGAGCCCACCAGATAGCCCAGCCGCAGCCCCGGAAAGAGGGACTTGGAAAAGCTGCCGACGTAAATCACCCGCCCGTCCTCATCAAGGCTCTTCAGTGCCGGAGAAGGCGGGTTCAAATAGGACATCTCGAACTCATAATCGTCCTCCACGATCAGAGCGCCCAGATCTGCCGCCCGCGCCAGTAGCGCCTTGCGTCGGGCCAAGGGCAGCGTCGCTGATGTGGGGCACTGGTGGCTGGGCGTGGTAAAGATGACTCGCGTGCCAGTAGGCACCTGCTCAGGCGGTAAACCGTGCTCATCCACCGGCACGCTGCGCAAGGGGCTGCCCGCCTGCCGCAGGATCTGGCGTAGCGCCGGATAGCACGGGTTTTCGACCGCCACAGGCCGCCCCGCTGCCAGAACCTGCGCCGCGATCCACAGCGCGTTCTGCGCCCCCATGGTGATCAGGATTTCATCCGGGCGCGCTAGGATGCCGCGCCGGGGTAAGGTGTGCCGGGCTATAAAACTCACCAGTTCGGGGTCGTCCGCGTCGTACTGATCCTGCGTCAGCGCATCGAAATTCCGCGCGCCCAAAGCCTGCATCGCACAAAGCCGCCAGTTAGCATGGTCGAACAGTGTTGGATCGGCCTGTCCGTAGATGAACGGATAGCGGTACTTGGTCCAGTCGGTAGGCTTGCCCATGCCCAACGGCTGTCCATCGTCGAACCGCTGCGCCAACGCCGCCCCCCAGTCTACCCGGTCTGCGCGTTCTGGCGGGGCACCAAAATCGGGTGGCTCTGGCGCGTTGTCGCTAACGAAATAGCCAGATCGACCGCGTGAGGTCAGATAATCATTCGCCTGCAACTCTGTATAGGCCAGCGTTACCGTGATCCGGCTGACACCCAGATGCCGCGCCAGCTTGCGGGTTGAGGGCAGCTTTTCCCCCCGCCGAAACCGCCCCGCTAAAATGCCTTCGGCTACCATCTGCTGGATGCGGGCCTGCAGAGTGCCTTGGGCGCTGGGGGACAGGTGAAACGTTTCGACAGGGATAGCCATGTAGGCAGATTAGGCTGGACTGATCCTGGGCGCAATCTGGACTGATCGACGGTGCAGACGCAGTGGTTCAGGTCGGAACACGTTCCCCAAAGATAGCCGATCCCACGCGGATATGCGTCGCACCAAAGGCGATGGCTTGCTCAAAATCGCTGCTCATCCCCATCGACAACCCGTTCAGCCCATTGCGTTCTGCGATCTTCTTCAACAGCGAGAAATGCAGGCTGGGTGTCTCTTCGATTGGCGGGATGCACATCAACCCGCGCAAGGGTAGATCCATCGCGCGGCAATCCTGAATGAACGCGTCCGCGTCTCCCGGCAAAATACCCGCTTTTTGCGGTTCCTCCCCTGTGTTCACTTGAATGAACAACTCAGGACAGCGGCCCTCTTCCTGTGCCAACCGCGCGATGGACTGCGCCAGCTTGGGCCTGTCCACTGAATGGATCGCCTCAAAAAGGTCAAAGGCCTGTCGCGTCTTGTTGCTTTGCAACGGGCCGATCAGATGCACGGACACATCCGGAAAACGTACCCGGAAATCTGGCCATTTGCCCGTGGCCTCCTGCACCCGGTTTTCACCGAAAAGGCGGTGCCCCTCTTCCAGAGTTGCCTCGACCCGCTCAAGCGGTTGCACCTTGCTGACGGCGATCAGCGCGACCTCATCAACGGCCCGCCCTGCCTCGGCACAGGCCGCCGCAATCCGTGTCTGAATGTCATTCAATCCCATGGCTCGTCTCCCCATGCCTCGATAAAGGGCGCCAGTTCTATTTCGAACTTTCGCCAAGCCTCACGCCGCCCGGCATGGATCGGCTGTCGCACCTGGGTCAGGCTCAGTGTTTTCACGTTCTTCTTTGAGGTGTGGAAGTTGAGGCAGGCCTCTTCCCAATCCAGTCCCGCCGCCGCCACCAGCGCGCGCGCCTGTGGTTCTGGGTCGCTGACCAATTCGTCATAGCGTACCTCATGGATGCGGCCGGGCAGGCGCGCCTTCCAGTGATCGACCGACCGGCGGAACATCTTGATGGCATCGGCAATGTCCGCCAGATCGTTGGCGTAGCGATGCGTACCCATTTTGAAGTGGTTCTTGTAGATCGACAGCGCGGTGTCGCGCGGGTCGCGGTGAACCACGACGATCCGCGCGCCGGGCAGGCCACGCGCCACAAGGCCGAAAATCATATGCGTCTGGATCGACTTGTCGGTGACAACCCCCGTGGTGCGCCCGGTGTCGCGCCGCACCAAACGGGTATAGGCATCGGCCCAGCGGCCCAACTTCATCGAGGACAGCTTGGCCAAAGGGGCCATCCTGTGCGCCGGGCCAAACTGCAGCACCGCCTGTTTCAGCGCATGGCCCAGTTCGCCGCCCGGATGGGCCTGACTGTGGCTGGCGATGATCTGTTCGACCAGCGTCGTGCCCGAACGGGGCATCCCTGTGACTAAGACCGCGCGCGGTGACTGTGCCTCGCCGACAGGGGAGTAGTCATCAGTTTCCTGCGCATCGAGAAAGGCCTGCCATTCGGCATTCCGCTCTTCCGCATCAAAGGGGATGATCTTGCGTTGTAACTGGTTGGCAGGGGTAAGGTAGTCAAAGACGCGATCGCGCTGGTCGGTTTCTTCCATCGCCTTGGCCAGCCCATAGCCCAGATGCATCCGCGACAGTTCCGTGATGGAACTGTCCTTCCAGAGCGCCTGCATTTGGCCGATCAAGGGCTCATCCTTTTTCATTTTCCGCCCCGTCGTCAGAACCCGATAGGTTTCCCCCTCTTTCGGGACTCGTTTGATCAGGAAACGCAGGATTTCCTCGGCCTTTTGGAATTCACCAATGTGCTGGAGATAGACGGCCTTTTCCCCGCGTGGCTGGAAATTGTTTGGCTCCAACATAATCAGCCGGTCATGGCATTCCAGAACGCGGTCGGAATTGCCAAGACGGGCGTTCGCCTCAATCGCGGATTTCAGAACCAGTTTTTCGTTGGGCTTTTTTTCCAGCGCGCGGTCCAGTTCCCGGATCTGTGTTGGGGTATCGCCTTTGGCTTCGGCGATACGCGACAGATGGAAATGAATCTCTGCGGCGCCCTTGGTGGGCAAAAGCAGCCCTTTCAGGGTGCTTTCGGCAGGGCCGAGTTGCCCTTTTTCGATTTGGGTCAGCGCGCGGGCGAATTGCGCCTTGATCTGTTGGGGCGTCATGAATGCTCTCTATTCCGCTGTGCGCCCGTTGTTCCAAAAGAAAAGAGCGGACGCAAGCGCCCGCTCTTCCCTAAACCAGTTGGTTGGTGTCCTTAGAAGGACATTGCCAGACCAAACGAGTAGCTGTCGTTGTCGCCAGCAACACCGCCGAAGCGACCGTCGCCGAGACCGAAGATTGCCAGCGGGATGTCTGCATCGCTCGAGCCGTAGCCGAACTGAACTTCCAGACCGCCACCCAGATCGTAGTTGGCTGCGAGACCGAAACCGCTGTTGGTGAAGCCGGGGCCGGAGTACTCACCGAAGTTGGCCGACAGGGTCAGGGCGTTCATGGTGTAACCCACGCCGAGGCCCCAATGGTCAACGGTTGCGCCCGCAACATCGGTTTCCGAGTAGTTCACAATGGCCTGAAGGCCGTTGTCGAACGTGGTGTCAACCGAGATACCAACGACTTCGACGTCAAAGCCTGCGCCGAGGTCAACCGACTGGTAACCAATGCCAACGCCGAGGTCGAGGCCAGCAAGCTCACCCGAGTATTTGAAGCCGATACCCCAAACTGGGTCAAAGGTGCCGGTGTCGTCGATTTCAGCCGAGATCGCGAACGAGAACGCGTCGAAGGAGTAATCGAAACGAGCAACCTGACCGTCGAAGGTGCCGTCGAGGCCGCTGTTGAAGTTGAAGCCGGCGTGAGTGGTGTGGTCGTCAGCGATAGAACCGCCGATGCCAACTTCTTTCATCGCCCAGTCGAATGCACCATCGGTGTCACCCATGGACAGCTTGGCGCCGCCGTATGCGATCCACACGGTGTAGTCATCCGAACCGTCGGTGGTCGAGATCGAGGGCGAACCGTTGGCCGAGCCACCATCTTCCAGAGCGATGGCGGAGCCGAAGGTCAGGCCGTTGTCTGCTTCGCCCGACAGGGTGAAGGTGACGCCTACGTCGGTGTGGAAGCCGGCGGTGGCGAGGTGATCGCCATCGACGATACCCATTTCGGCGGCGCCGGAAATCTTAACTTCTGCCGCGGCGAAGCCGGCGGTTGCGACCAGGGCAGTGGTCGCCAAAAGGATCTTTTTCATTGTTTCCCTCATGTGTTCAAAGGCACGTACCAGACCGATGCTCCGGCCTTGATGAGCTTTCTATGCGCTTTGGCAGGTGGCCAATGCAAGCCATCGGGAATTGGCATTCGCAACAAGGACGCCAGTGATGCGTTAATGCCACAAGGCTTTTATGCCCCCCGTATCTTTGTATGCTATCGCAGCGTCTTGCGGCGTTTTTTGGGCGAAAACCCGCCGATGATCCGCGCTTGCCGCAAGTGTCGTGCGCTTGTATGGAGGGCTTCGATGTTTTCGATACAAGAGGGCCTGTCATGACCATGTCGCGAATCCTTGTTGGCACCTCTTTGGTGGCAATCATGCTTGTGACCTCGGGTTGCGGCGCCCTCGGCGGGAAAGGCAAACCGCGCCAACCCGTCGAAACGCCCTCTGCAGAAGAGATATTCAAGGAACTGGACGCCGAGAAGGGCGATGCAGGACCGGAAAGCACAATATGGGACATCTTCAAGAAGCGTGAGGATCCAGGTCGCGTCGGCGCGGTGAACCGCTATCTATGGAATTCCTCGCTGGACGTGCTGGATTTCCTGCCAGTGGAGACGATTGATCCGTTCTCGGGTGTGATCACCACGGGATACGGCACACCTCCGGGTGGCGGTCGGGCCTATCGCGCAACGATTCTGATCAGCGACCCGGCTCTGGATGCGCGGTCGCTCAACCTTGCGCTTCACACTCGGTCCGGTCCGGTGGACCCGGCAACCGTGCGCGCGATCGAGGACGCGATTCTGACCCGCGCTCGACAGTTGCGCAAGGAAGACAGCAGGTTCTGAACCGGCGACCCAAAGGGACGACACGGCTTTTGCTAAAACCGCTTCCGACACCGGGAGCGGTTTTTTTGCGGGTCGGCGACGGTTTAGTCGCGCGGTGGCCGGGCGGGCGATGCGCCCAGCTGTTCGACCCAGGACAGATGCTGCGGCAAACAGATGCTTTGCAGGTCATATCTGGTGCGCACCAGAGTGCGGGCATTTGCACCCAGACGGGCCCGCGTTTCAGGATCGTCCAGCAAGGCGCTTATCCGATCCACCAGTGTCGGGCGGTCAAAGAAATCCACCATCCAGCCAGTTTCATCCTCTGTCATGACCTCGCGCACCGGCGCTGTATCACTGGCGACAATCGCGGCCCCGGCGCTCATTGCCTCAAGCAGCGACCACGACAGCACGAACGGGTAGGTCAGATAGACATGGACCCGGCTGACCTGCATCATCGCTAGAAACCTGTCGTAGGGCACCCGACCCAGAAAATGGACCCGATTCCAGTACGGCGTGGGGATTTGCCCCCGCACCTCATCAATAAAGATCTGTTTCCACGTTTGCCCCTTGGGTGGTTTCGACCCGTAGGACGTTCCATCGCCGCCCAACACGACAACATGCGCCTTCGGACGCCGCCGTAGCAGATCGGGCAAGGCGCGCATGAAGACGTGATAGCCGCGATAAGGTTCCAGATTGCGGTTGATGAAGGTGATGACCTCATCGTCGCGTGTCAGGGTCAATTTATCGTCGATCTGCAATCGCGCCATTGGATCGGGCCGGACCATGTCGGTGTCGATGCCGTCATGGGCCACGGTCAGACGGTCCTGCCAGCGGTCGGGAAAGGTCGATGCCTGAAACCGTGTCGGAGAGATACCAGCGTCCATGATCTCTTCGTGCATCCGGTTGTTGAGGTTCTTCATCCGAATTCGCAACGTGTCGGCCGCGGGGTTTTTTGACGGAAACTCAGGGTCGAAGTTGATGAAGGTGTCGGTGGTCAGATGATACAACTCACAATACAGACCCAGCCGTGCGGTCGGCCAGACGTCCTTGAGAAACATGCTTTCGCCCCACCCGTGGTGAGCGCAGATCACATCAGGTTCAAACCCCTGTTCCTTCAGCGCAATCGCGCCGCGATAACAGGAAGTGGCGCGCAGGAGCTTGGTTTCGAAATCCGCCAGCCACGGGTGGATGCCCTTGGTCGACGCTCCCTTGACCTCATAGGGGGCGATGCGCACGCCCTGCCATGTCTGCGGTTCCTTGATCTTGCAAGTGAGCGCGACAACCTGATGGCCCCGCGCGGCCAGTGCCGGGGCAAGGTGTTTGTATTGGCCAGGGAAATTCTGGTGAATCAGGAGGATCTTCATCTGCGCGTCCCTTGGGCTGTGCCGCCCTTATTTTTGGTGTGCCTCGGGGGCAGTATAAACGGTGCGGGGCAAAAGGGAATCGGTTGTGCGCACGTCTGTTGGCGGGCAGGGGGCGCTGCCCCCGGCTCCCTTCGGTCGCCTCCCCCGGGATATTTTAGGACAAAAGAAGCCGGGAGTGATGTGCGGGGCAATCGTCGGGCGGCCCCCTCGAATCTGTCGAGCCTCTGGACGATCCGTTCCGCGCGCCCTATCACCCGCCCGAAGAATTGCCCGCCGGAGATGACCCATGTCGCGTTACGATCCCGCTACCATCGAGCCCAAATGGCAAGCTGCCTGGACTGAGGCCGAGACCTTTAAGGCGCGCCGCACCGATGACAAGCCCAAGTATTACGTGCTGGAAATGTTCCCCTATCCTTCGGGGCGCATCCATATCGGCCATGTGCGCAACTACACGATGGGCGACGTGATCGCGCGCTTCAAGCTGTCGACGGGGCACAACGTCCTGCACCCGATGGGCTTTGACGCTTTCGGGATGCCGGCGGAAAACGCGGCGATGGCGTCGAACGGCCATCCCAAGGACTGGACCTACGACAACATCGACACGATGGTCGGCCAGATGAAGCCGTTGGGCTTTGGCCTTGACTGGTCGCGCATGTTCGCCACCTGCGATCCGGAATACTATGGCCAGCAGCAGGCGCTGTTCATCGATTTCCTCAAGGAAGGCTTTGTCTACCGCAAGAACGCGGTCGTGAACTGGGACCCGGTCGACATGACCGTTCTTGCCAACGAGCAGGTGATCGACGGCAAGGGCTGGCGGTCGGGCGCCGAGGTCGAACGGCGCGAGCTGACGCAGTGGTTCTTCAAGATTTCCGACATGGCGGGCGAGTTGCTGGACGCCATCGACGACCTTGAGGATTGGCCGGCAAAGGTCAAGCTGATGCAGGCCAACTGGATCGGCCGTTCCCGCGGGCTGGAGTTCGCGTGGGATCTGAGCAGCCCTGTGCATGGCTTTGAAAAGATTGAGGTCTACACGACCCGGCCCGACACGCTGAAAGGCGCGTCCTTCCTTGGGTTGTCGCCGGACCACCCGTTGGTCAAAATGTTGGAAAAAGACAATCCTCAACTGGCCGCCGCCGTGGCCGAAATGCGCAAGGGCGGCACCACCGAGGAGGCGTTGGAGAAGGCAGAAAAGCTGGGCTTCGACACCGGGCTGACCGTGAAGCACCCGCTGGACCCGTCGTGGGAGATCCCGGTCTGGGTCGCCAACTTCATCCTCATGGACTACGGCACCGGCGCGATCTTTGCTTGCCCGGCACATGACCAGCGTGACCTCGATTTCTGCCGCAAGTATGACCTGCCGGTGATCGACACCTTCGTTGCGCTGGACGATCCGCAGCCGGTCAAGGACACCGCCTTTGTCCCGCCCAAGACCGAAAAGGTGAAGTGGATCGACCATTTCGCGGGCCTCGACGAGGCGACGGGGCAGGAGGCGGTCGACGCCACCATCGACTGGATGGAGGCCAAGGGCCTTGGAAAAGGCGTCGAGAAATTCCGCCTGCGTGACTGGGGCCTCAGCCGTCAGCGTTACTGGGGCTGCCCGATTCCGGTCGTGCATTGCGACACCTGCGGCGTGGTGCCGGAGAAAAAGGAAAATCTGCCGGTCGAACTGCCTTACGATGTGAACTTCAGCACGCCGGGCAACCCGCTGGACCGTCACCCGACGTGGCGCGACTGTGCCTGCCCGTCCTGTGGCAAGCCTGCCAAGCGCGAAACCGACACGATGGACACCTTCGTGGATTCGTCGTGGTACTACGCGCGCTTTACCGCGCCCCACGCCAAGACGCCCACCGATCTGGAGGAAGCCGCCTACTGGATGAACGTCGACCAGTATATCGGCGGCATCGAACACGCGATCCTGCACCTGCTGTATTCGCGCTTTTTCGCCCGCGCGATGATCAAGACCGGTCACCTGCCGGAAACGGCGAAAGAGCCGTTCAACGCGCTGTTCACGCAGGGCATGGTCACGCACGAAATGTATGCTGGTGCAGTCACGCTTCGCGCTGGTGAGCGATACGATGAAGCCGAGGGAGAAGTGTTGAAAACCGGAAGGGAAGTCCGAGCCCAATACTATTATCCCGAAGAAGTCGTCAGGTTTGAAGTTAACGGAAAGCCTCGGGCGCTTTTGAAATCGGCTGTGGTAGAAGCCGGGCTTGAAAACACACCGGTCGAAACCCTCAACGAGTATTGGGAGACGGAAAGACGGCGACCGAAGGTCGAAGGCGAAGAGGACAAGTACTTAGAGGTGTTCCCCTCCGCCAAGATGTCCAAGTCCAAGAACAACGTTGTCGACCCGCAGGCCATCATCGCCACATACGGCGCTGACACCGCGCGTTGGTTCGTGCTGTCCGACTCGCCCCCGGAACGTGACGTCGAATGGACGGCATCCGGGGCCGAGGCCGCGCATAGGCACCTGTCGCGCGTCTACCGGATCGCGGCGGAAATCGCCGCCTCGGATGCGCCCGAAACCAAAGAGGATGCGGCGCTCCTGAAGGAGACGCACAAAGCCATCCATGACGTCACCATGGGCGTCGAATCCTTTGGCTTCAACGCGGCCATTGCGCGGCTCTATGCCTTTACCAACGCGCTGTCGAAATCGCGCGCGGGCAAGGAGACCAAAACCTTTGCCGCGAAAACGCTGGCCCATCTGATGGCCCCCATGACCCCGCACCTGTCCGAGGAAATCTGGCAACTGCTGGGCGGTGAGGGTCTGATCGCCAACGCACATTGGCCCAAGGCGGACGAGACGATGCTGGTCGATGACACCGTGACCCTGCCGATCCAAGTCAACGGCAAACGCCGGGGTGAGATCACGGTGCCGCGCGACATGCCCAAGGAAGAGGTTGAAAAGCTGGCGCTGGCGCACGAAGCTGTGGTGCGGGTTCTTGACGGGGCCCAGCCGAAAAAGCTGATCGTGGTTCCGGGGCGGATCGTGAATGTCGTGGTGTAATCGTAGAACGCTCTTGCTTAGCCCGCTGGCGCTTGCCGCTTGCGGGTTTACCCCGGTTTACGGACCGCAGGGCGGCGGCACCGCGCTACAAAACGCGGTTCTCTTGCCGAAGCCGGGCAATGAGAACGCCTATCACTTCAACCGCCGGTTTGAAGAGCGGATGGGGCGCGCTGCGCCGGGCGCACCCTACAGTTTGACCCTTCGCATCCAGACGGACGATCAGGACATCGGTTCGACTTCGGCGGGCAACACCACGCGTTATCGTCTTATTGGGCGCGCGTTTTTCAGCCTTGTCGATACCGCAACCGGGGCGACGCTGTTTGAAGGGCGGACGAACGCCTTTACCGGCTATTCCACCACTGGCTCGACTGTTGCCACCCGCGCCGCGGAAACCGATGCCTCGGAACGGCTGATGGTTCTACTGGCCGATCAGGTCATTGATGATCTTCTGCTGTCCGATATCTCTGGCACATGAAACTGTCGCCGCGTGACGCGAATGGGTTTTTTCGCAAACCTGACCCTGCCATCGCCGGGCTGCTGATCTACGGCGAAGACGTGATGCGCGTCGCGATGAAGCGGCAAGAGGTGATGTCCGCCATCACCGGTCCGGAGGGAGAGGCCGAAATGCGCCTGACCCGGATGAACGGCGGGGATCTGCGCCGCGATCCGGCGCAACTGATGGATGCGGTCAAGGCCACCGGCTTTTTCCCCGGTCCGCGTGCCGTGCTGGTCGAAGAGGCCGCCGACGGGGTCTCTGAGTCAGTCAAATCCGCGCTGTCGGACTGGCACCAAGGCGATGCGCAGATCATCGTCACCGCCGGGTCTTTGACGGCACGGTCCTCACTGCGCAAGCTGTTTGAGGGGGCAAAAAATGCCTATGCCGCGGCGCTGTACAATGACCCGATGGGCCGCGCGGAAATCGAAGCGGAACTGTCCCGCGCCGGACTGACCGGGGTCGACCGTGACGCGATGGGCGCGCTAGAGCATTTGTCTCGTGACCTGACGCCGGGCGATTTTCGCCAGACGTTGGAAAAGATCGCGCTATATAAGTATCAGGATCCCGTGGCCCTGACCCCGGATGAGGTCACGCTAAATGCCCCCGCTTCGGTCGAGGCGCAGATGGATGAGATCTTTCACGTTCTGGCGGAGGGCCGGACCAGCGACATTGCCCCCGTCATGCGGCGGCTGACCGCGCAGGGTGTTGCGCCTGTGACGTTGCTGATCATGGGCACGCGGCATTTTCGGACGCTCTTTGCCATCGCTTCTGCCCCTGGTGGACCCGCGCAAGGCATAGGAAAGCTGCGCCCACCGATCTTTGGCCCGCGTCGGGACCGGATGTTGCGGCAAGCCCAGAACTGGTCGGCTTCTCGATTGGAGGGCGCGCTGACGTTGTTGATGGATACGGATTTGACGCTGCGCTCTGCTGGGCAGAAAGCACCGCAAATGGCGCTGGTGGAGCGCGCGTTTGTGCGGCTGGCCTTTCTGGCGCGCCGTTGATTTCTGAGAGGGTTGATAGTGACGTACCCCGTTTACGGCGCGATTCGGACCGTGCGTTTCGCGTGCTGTAGCTGCTAGAGGAACTGGGTGTGCCCTACACCCATGTGGCCGTCGGACCGCAGTCCGAAGAAGTCCGCAGGATCAACCCGCCGGGCAATGTCACGGTGCTCGCAGAGGGCGATACCGTCTTGCTCGACCCCTTGGACACCTTCTGGCCGCCATACTTGGACTTGAGTTCGTAGAACAGCGCAGTGCTTCGGCCCTTGCACTCGGCGCACCTCGGCTGTCGGCATGCAGCATCTTGCTGATTGATCATCCCGATGACTTGAGCCTCGGTGAAACGGTTCTTTCGTACGAGTCTGCTCCTTCAGTGTTGGCGCAGCCTCTATTTCAAGGTGGATGGGGACAGATGCAGCCCCACTTGTTTGCTCAACTCTCTCGAAAGGCCTTGGCGAAATAGTCCATGAACGGTTTCACCAGATAACCCAGCGGAGTGCGATCATCGGTGCGGATGAACGTTTCAACCGGCATGCCGGGGATCAGCGCGGCACCTTCTGGCAGACGGTCTATCTCGCCTTCGTTCAGCACGATCTCGGCACGGTAATAACGCACGCGAGAGTTCTGATCCTCAAAGGCATCGGCAGAGATTTGCACCACAGACCCGAACAGTTCCGGTGTTTGACGCTGATCCAGTGAAGAAAACCGCAGACTGACCTCTTGATCGACAAACAGCTTGTCGATGTGGATCGGTTCCACCTGCGCGGCAATCACCAACGGGCGGTCCTGCGGCACGATATAGAGCACCGGATCGGCGGGCCGGATGACAGAGCGCGGGGTAAAGATCGTCAGTCCGTAGATGATGCCGCCGACGGGCGCGGTGATGACCATCCGGCTCAGCCGTTCTTTGATGGCCCGGCGTTGCTCGGCCAGCTCGCGTTCCTGAAACTGAAGATCACGCAGCGTGGTGATGGCCTCTTCTCGGCGACGGGTCTCAAGGCTGAGGATCTGGATGTCGATCTCGGTGATCTTGCCCTCTGCCTGTGCTTTTTGCGCCTTGAGGTCTCCCACGGAGCCGGCCAATCGCGCCTCTTCGCGTTGCAGCGCAAGGATTTCCGGCGCGCGGACGAGGCCCTGCCGTTGCAGTTCTTCCTTGCCGACCAGTTCTTGTTTTATCAGGTCCGACTGGCGGGTAAGCGCCGTCTGCTGGGCGTCGATGCCGATGACCTGATCGGTGATCTGGTCGGATCGTTTTCGCAATTGCTCGATCTCGCCTTCGATGGAATCGCGGCGGGCGAAAAAGAGATTCCGCTGGCCTTCGACCAGTTCGGCGACTTCCGCGTCCACCAACGTGCGTTGCAGGACCTCTTCGGCAAAGACAATCTCGTCTTTGCCGTCGCGTTCCGCCTGTAGTCGCGCGCGGCGGGACATGATCTCGAACAGCTGACCTTCGATGATGGTCATCTCGGACAGCAGCAAAGTCGGATCCAGCCGAATCAACGGCTGACCCAATGTGACCGTATCCCCCTCGTCCACGAGGATCTCTGACACGACGCCGCCATCTGGGTGCTGAACGATTTGTCGATTCTGATCCACTTCGATCGAACCAGAGGCTACGATTGCACCAGAGATATTGGTGGTCGCAGCCCAAGTGCCAAAACCCCCAACTAGGATCGCCAGCCCCAAGACGCCCGCAACCATCGGCCCGCGCAGAGAAAACTGTGTATCCGCTGTCATCGCACACCTCCAGGTCCGGCCTTTTGCAACTGTTGGTGGTTTTTGACCATGTTCTGCAACACTTCGTCCTTTGGACCAAAGGCGGCGCGGCCGCCGTTTTCCAGCATCAACAGTAGGTCGCATTCCTTAATGGCCGCTGGCCGGTGCGCCATGATCAACACCGCCTTGCCCGCGTCCTTGAAGGTCTTAATCGCCTTGTTCACCGCCTCGGACCCCTCATTGTCGAGGTTCGAATTCGGCTCATCCAGCACCAATAGCACCGGGTCTCCATACATGGCACGGGCCAGACCGATACGCTGCATCTGGCCGCCGGAAAGCCGTCCGCCAGAGGCGGAGACCCGCGTGTCATAGCCCTGCGGCAGTTTCAGGATCATTTCATGGGCATCTGCTTTCATCGCGGCCGCGACCACCTGTTCCGGGTCGGGTTCCGGCGACAGGCGTGCGATGTTTTCTGCGATGGTGCCATCAAACAAGGTCACGCGCTGCGGCAAATAGCCGATGTGCTTGCCCAGTGTTTCTGCCCCGTATTGATCAAGTGAGGCTCCGTCCAGCCGGATCTTGCCGCCCGCCGGCCGCCAGACGCCGGTGAGCGCACGCGCCAAAGTTGACTTGCCCGCACCTGAAGAGCCGATCACGCCGCAGGCCTGACCCGGTCCGACATTAAACGACACCAGCCGCAGCGCCGCTTGCTGCTCACCCGGCGCGACCACGGTCAGTTGCTGTACCTCCAGCTTGGCAGCGGGTTTGGGCAGTTGGGTGGGCTGGTTGGCCTCTGGCACTTCGCTCAGCAGTTGGGACAGGTTATCCCAGCCCTTGCGCGCGCGCTGTACCAAGGCCCATTGGCCGATCAGAAGCTCGATCGGAGCAAGGGCGCGGCCCATCAGGATCGACCCGGCGATCATCGCCCCCGGTGTCAGTTCGCCCTGCAGGACAAGATAGGCTCCAAGACCCAACATCGCGGATTGCAAAAGCATCCGCAGCGTTTTGGTCATGGTGGAGAAAGTGCCGGTCAGATCGGCCGAGGCGATTTGACCAGACAGAGCCTGAGACCGCGCCTGCATCCAACGCTTGAATGCATCACCGCGCATCCCCAGCGCCTGCACCATTTCCGCCTCTTGGCGGATCTGATCCGCGGTGCGTTCGGCCTGCATGACAGCCGTGTTGGATTTCAGCGTCGGAGTCTTGCTGACCAACTGGTTGGCCACCGTCACGGTGATCAGAAGCAGACCACCGGCAATTGCCAAATAACCCATCCACGGGTGAAAGATCATGATCCCGATGATAAACAGCGGCGTCCACGGTATGTCGAAAAACGCCATCAATACCGGCGACGACATCAGACGCTGCACCGATTCGAGGTCACGCAGGCCGGTCTGGGCCAGTTCATCATTCTGAACCGCCGCCCGCCGCAGCACCGCGTCGAAGACCCGCAAATCCAGCGCCGCCTGGAATCGTGCAGCCACGCGCCCCATGATTCTGCCTCGGACATAGTCCAGCAGACCCATCATCGAATACAGAAAAATCACCAGCACAGAGAGCGCGATCAGCGTTGCCTCGGACCGCGAGCCCAGCACACGGTCATAGACCTGCAACATGTACATCGGCCCCGTGAGCATCAAGATGTTCACGAACAAGCTGAATATGCCGACAAACCAATAGTATGGCCGACTCTGTCTTCGGGCCGCGATGAGTTCGTCGCGTCCGGTGTCTCTTTGTGCGGTGCTCATGCGCCTGTGTCAGCCCCTCGTTGTGTCACGGGCCGGAATCTGTGACAGTGGTGTCCTGACTTGCCTCATGTCGCCATTGTGCCACATGGGCGAGTATTCCGGCATCCTTCGTTGGGATCAAGCGGAGATGAAATTATCTACCCTTTTAGGCAAGCTGTGCAGCTTTCCCAAGTGGTTTGAAGAGGACTCTGCGTTATGTTGAATTTCAGGCCGGTCGTTCTGATGGCAGTCGTTTCGGCTGTGGCTGGCTGTTCGGTGCCCGGACCCGGCGGAGCCCCCGATGGGATTCACGATCCCTATGAGGTGAAAAATCGCAAGGTGCACGATTTCAACCGAAATCTCGACAAGAAACTCTTCAGCGGCGATGGCCCCGGGTACGCCGGGACCGTTCCGCCGTTTGTGCAAGAGCGCGTTTCGAGTTTTGCCGACACGGTTTCTTTGCCGCAGACGGTTGTGAATCAGCTGCTCCAGGGACGTCTGGTGCGCGCAACCAATAATTCGTTGCGGTTTACCCTCAATGCCACCATTGGCGTCGGCGGGATGTTCGACGTGGCGAAGGAATGGGGACTTGACCCCGATGAATCCGACTTCGGTGAAACGCTGGCCGTCTGGGGCGTGCCAGAGGGCGCGTATCTTGAGGTGCCGGTTCTTGGCCCTTCGACGGAACGAGATACGGCCGGAGACGTTGTAGACCTGTTCACCGACCCGCTGAAATATGTGGTGCCGACGCCTGAACGCTACATTGGAACGGTGGCCAAGGGGCTGGACACGGTTGGGGAACGCAGCAAATTCGGGGGAACCGTCGATTCGATCCTGCACGGTAGCGCCGACAGCTATCTGCAGTTCCGGTTGATGTATCTGCAAAACCGCAGATACGAACTGGGCGAAGACGCTCCGGGGGCGGATTTCGATCCGTTGGCCGTGGACACCGAAGGATTCTAGGTAAGGAGCTTTGTTATGACGCTTTTTTCACGCCGCCACTTCCTCGCGGTCGGCACGGCCGCAGCTACGTTGCCGGCACTTCCTGCGTTCGCCCTGACAAGCGGGCAGGCGTCCAGCCTGATCAGCAAGATGGTGGATGAGATCAACGCGGTTATCTCTTCGGGAAAATCCGAATCGGCGATGTACCGCGAGTTTGAGCGGATCTTCAAGAAATACGGTGACACGCCGTTGATCGCAGCCAACGCGCTGGGCGTGGACGGGCGGCGCGCATCCAACACGCAGAAAAAGGCCTTTACCGAGGCGTTCACCGGCTACATCTCTCGCAAGTATGGCAAGCGTTTCCGTGAGTTCATCGGCGGCCGGCTTGAGGTGAAATCGGTTGGTTCCATCAGACGCGGCTATGAGGTGCGCTGTACCGCGTTCCTGCGCGGCACTGATCCGTTCGAGATTTCCTTTCACGTCTCGGATTCCAACCGGTTCTACAACCTGTTCATCGAAGGTGTGGACATGCTGCTGACCGAGCGGAGCGAGATCGGCTCTATGTTGGACGCCCGTCGCGGCGACTTGGACAGGCTGATTGCAGATCTGCGCAACGCAAGCTGATATCGATAACGACGGCGGCTACGCCTGAATGGCAAGAGGCCCGGAAACCTGACAGGTTTCCGGGCCTTTGGCTTTCAGCGGTATGAACTCGGCTCAGTTGCCGCCCAGAATGTCCCGCAGAACCTGTTCCAGAATGGATTGGTTCTGACGCCTGCGATCTTGCGGTTCGGGTTGCGGCTGTGGTTCTGGCACCTTGGGTGGCACCGGCTCTGACATTGGCAAAGGCTGCACCGGCAAACCGTCCTGAACGCCCAGCATAACCTCGTGCCAGATTTCTGCGGGCAGCCCGCTACCTGTCACGCCGGTCAGTGGGGTGTTGTCGTCGTAACCCATCCAGACACCCGTGACATAATCGGCGGTAAAGCCCACAAACCAAGCATCGCGAGCCTCTGTGCTGGTGCCGGTCTTGCCTGCAACCTGACGGTCGGGCAGGGCGGCACGCCCGCCGGTGCCCTCGGTGACCACCTTGTGCATCATCCAGACCAATTGCCGCGCCGCCTCTTCGCGCACCACACGCTCTCCGATGCCGCCGCCAGAGCCCATCAGCGGATCATTCTGGCCCTTCAGTCGCAGGACGCGCAGGCCGTAAGGCGTCACCGAAGAGCCACCGTTCAGGATACCCGCATAGGCGCCGGTCATTTCCAGCAACGTCGCCTCGGACGCGCCTAGCGCCAATGCTGGCGAGTCCGTCAATTCGCGGTAGATGCCGAAATCGCGCGCGACCCGGATAACCAGATCGCGGCCCACGGTTTCTGAGACCTTAACGGCAGGGACGTTCAGCGATTTTTTCAATGCTTCGGTCAAGGTTACGACACCGTAGTGGCGGCGTGAGTAGTTTTCCGGGCACCACTGGCCAGAACCGGGAATGTTGAGGCAATAGGGCGCATCCTCGACCGTATCCAGCGGTGAGTAGCCCAGTTCCAGCGCGGTGGCGTAAACAAACGGTTTAAACGCAGACCCAGTCTGACGCACCGCCTGCGATGCGCGGTTGAACAGGCCGGTTGCGTCCGTGTCGCGCCCACCGACCATGCCACGCACCGCCCCGTCGGCGGACATGACCACCACGGCCACTTGCGCCTTGGACCCGGCCTTTACCTTTTCGGCAAAGGTCCTTTCGACCGCCGCTGCCGTAACCTGCTGAATGCGTTGGTCCAGCGTGGTTTCGATCACCACATCCTCTGTCGTGTCGCGGGTAAAGAAATCCGGCCCCGACTGCATGACCCAATCAGCAAAATAGCCGCCGCCCAATTGCTGCGCGCCGCTCGACAGGACCGCTGGGTCGTCCTGATACTGGCGCATCTCCGCTTCTGAGAGGTATCCCTGATCGTACATCAGGCGCAGCACGGTCGCGGCGCGGTCCTGACTGGCTTTGAGGTTTGAAGTGGGGGCAAGGACGGACGGCGCGGTTAACAGTCCGGCCAGCATTGCCGCCTCTGCCGGGTTAAGTGCTGCCGCCGGTTTGGCAAAATACCGCTGTGAGGCGGCCTCGGCACCATAGGCACCGCCACCCATATAGGCACGGTTGAGATAGATCGAGAGGATCTCGTTCTTGGTATACTTCGCCTCCATCGCAATCGCATAGATCGCCTCGCGTGCTTTGCGTGTCAGCGAACTTGCCCGGCAATCGGACACATAGTCTGCCTCGGACTTCCAGACGTCCGGATCATACTTCACGCCAAGGCAGACCAGTTTGGCGGTTTGCTGCGTAATGGTAGAGCCGCCGTGGCCGGACAGCGGCCCGCGCCCTTCGCGCAGGTTGATGCGGACCGCGCTGGCGACACCGCGTGGGCTGACCCCGAAATGCCAGTAGAATCGCCGGTCCTCAGTCGCCACAACCGCGTTCTTCAAGTGTTCGGACACTGTCTCGGCAGTGACGACGCCGCCAAACTGGTCGCCGCGCAGGGCAAAGACGTCGCCGTTGCGATCCAGCAGCGTGACCGACCCGCGTGCGCGCCCGTCCAGCAACGTGTTCAGTTCGGGCAGGGTGTTGTAAACGTACAGCACCGCCGCGCCCAAGATCAGCGCCACAACCACGGTGGCCGACAGCGTCACCCGCCAGATCAGCCGAAAGATCCAGCGCACCAGCCCGCCAAAGAAGCCAAGAATGCCGCCGCGCTTGCGCCGGGTCGTCGTCTTGCGTCGGGCCGCAGGTTTGCGGGTCCGGGTTGGCTTGGCTTTGGATGTCGCAGCACCGCGCGGATAGCGCGAGTCAGCCACAAGCCGTTTGGATTTACCTTTGGAGGAACTCATCAACTCTGCCCGTCACGTTTTTCTTTGGCGACGACTCTACCGAACCTGAGGGGGAATGTTGACCATCCCTGTCACGGCGCTGCGTTTATTTTAGGCCTAAATATTGGGCATATATCAATAATCGCACAAAAAATAGACGAACACGCACTTCCAGCCGCCCGATTTTCGGGCTGATCCCTTCAAATTTGTGCCCTGCCGCCGTTCTGCTGCAGGTGCATTTGCAGGCGCTGCCCTGCCAGACCGAAGGGGACCAAGGTGAAACTGATCATTGCAACGATCAAGCCGTTCAAGCTGGAGGAGGTGCGCGAAGCACTGACCGGTATCGGCGTGCGCGGCATGATGGTAACGGAAATCAAGGGCTTCGGCTCTCAGTCCGGCCATACCGAAATCTACCGCGGCGCGGAGTACGCCGTGAATTTTGTGCCGAAAATCAAACTGGAGATCGTCGTCGCGGCGTCGATGGCCGATCAAGTGATCGAAACCATCAAGACGACCGCACAGACAGGCAAGATCGGCGACGGCAAGATCTTTGTGCTCGACGTGCTTCAGGCCGTGCGTGTGCGCACCGGCGAAACCGACGCAGACGCGCTGTGACGCGCAGATCATTCATGAGGGAAACGGACATGAAATACCTTAAGACGCTTGCGCCGGCCGCCCTGTTGCTGGCCATGCCGAGCATCGGGTTCGCACAGGATGCTGAACCTGTGCCGGGGATTGACGCCTCGACCGACTCAATCTTTATCTTCAACTCGCTGCTGTTCCTGATCGGTGGCTTTCTGGTGTTCTGGATGGCGGCGGGCTTTGCCATGCTCGAAGCCGGTCTGGTGCGGTCCAAGAACGTGACCATGCAGTTGACCAAGAACATCGCGCTCTTCGCGATTGCCGCGATCATGTACTACTTGATCGGTTACAACGTGATGTATCCGCTGGGCAACTGGTCGATCGGGACGGATGAGACCGGTGGTTACCTTGGTGCATTTGGCGTCGCCGTTATGGAAGCCGTGGGCATTGGCCGCGATGCAGCCGACGACTATGGCTATGCCTCCACCGGTTCGGACTTCTTCTTTCAGCTGATGTTCTGCGCCACCACAGCGTCGATCGTGTCCGGTACTCTGGCCGAGCGGATCAAGCTGTGGCCCTTCCTGATCTTCACCGTGGTTCTGACCGGCCTCATCTACCCGATCCAGGCATCCTGGAAATGGGGCGGCGGTTTCCTGGACTCCCAGTACGGTTTCCTCGACTTTGCCGGTTCGACAGTTGTGCACTCAGTCGGTGGCTGGGCTGCTCTGGCAGGGGCACTGATCCTGGGGCCGCGTATTGGTAAATACGCCAAAGATGGCCGCACCGTCCCGATGATGGGCTCGAACCTGCCGCTGGCAACTTTGGGCACATTCATTCTGTGGCTGGGTTGGTTCGGCTTCAACGGAGCGTCGCAGCTTGCCATGGGTACTGTTGGCGATGTGGCTGACGTGTCACGCATCTTTGCCAACACTAACACGGCGGCTGCCGGTGGCGCGATTGCCGCGTTGATCCTAACGCAGGCCATCTACAAAAAGACCGACCTGACCATGGTTCTGAACGGCGCACTGGCGGGTCTTGTGTCCATTACCGCAGAACCGCTGACCCCGACGTTGGGCTCGGCCACCCTGATCGGTGCCGTGGGCGGTGTCATCGTAGTCTTCGCGGTGCCATTCCTGGACAAGCTCAAGATCGACGACGTGGTCGGTGCCATCCCGGTTCACCTGTTCGCGGGTATCTGGGGCACCCTTGCGGTTCTTCTGACCAACCCTGACGCGACCTTTGGCGGCCAGATCATTTCGATCATCATCGTCGGCGTGTTCGTCTTCGTGGTCTCGGGCATCGTCTGGTTCATCCTGAAAGCCATCATGGGCATCCGGGCGTCGGAAGAAGACGAGATCATGGGTCTCGATATGGCCGAGCTGGGTATGGAGGCCTATCCGGAGTTTTCCAAAGGCTGAGTTCCTCCTTCCACTCAGTCTTTGATCACTGGCCCGGGCGAGCAATCGCCCGGGTTTTTTTATGCGTTGGTTTTAGCATGCGGATTGCTGCATGGGTGTCTGTCATCTGCCGTCGATTGCACCGAAATGCACGGGGGCTAGGGGACATGGCGGATGCAGCGTTAGATCGCTTTGCGGGTTTCAACGGTTCTCTTGGTTTGGGGCGCGTGCCCGGTCATCGCCGACCGCAACAGTCTGTCTGACGCATGGATGGAAATATGCATTGACTGCGGTGCGTCCGAACCGCGCGTTCAAGACCAAGATGTGATTTGTGCTGCTCGCCCGATGATCGGGTCCATTTCCCCCAATTCCTTGGGGCAATCGGCGCATGTGGTGCGGCGTGCGCGTCCACCATTGGCCATTTGGCAACATGCCCGCGCAATAGGGGCTGACCCGCGCCGACGTTAGCGTCATCGGCGCCTATGTGCGTGATTTGCAGCGCGCGAGCGGCATCAATTGACCGCAGAGCAGAAGTAGCGGCGGGGTATCAAAAAGGAGTGGGGTTAGCCCCGCTCCGTCTCGCGGCGCAGGCGTTGACGGGCGATGGCCTCGTTCTTTTCGGCCTCGCGGTTGTCGCTCAGCGCGGCCTCGACAAAGTTCAGGTGCGTCTCGACGGCAGTGCGCGCCGCAGCGGGATCGCGGGCCTGTAACGCGTCGTTGATGGTGCGGTGCTGCTCTAGCAGGGTATCGCGCCTTGTGCGTTGCTTGAACATGATCTGGCGGTTGTAGAACACACCTTCGCGCAGCAATTGATACATCGACCGCATCATGTGCAGCATGATGACGTTGTGGCTTGCCTCGATGATCGCCAAGTGAAACTCTGCGTCCAGAGCGGCCTCTTCGGTCGGATTGCGCTTGGTATGTGCGGTTTCCATCTTGGCAAATACGGCTGCAATCACGGCCAGATCACAGTCGGTGCCGTAGATCGCCGCACGCTCTGCGGCCAATCCCTCCATGTCGCGCCGGAAAGACAGATAGTCGAACACCGCCTCATCGTGATTTGCGAAAAGCTGAATCAAGGGTTGGGAAAAGGCGCTGCCCAGAACTTCGGTCACAAAAATGCCGGCGCTGGCGCGCGAGGTCAGCAGACCGCGTGCTTGCAATTCCGCCACCGCCTCGCGCAGCGAAGGACGCGAGACGCCCATCTGTTCCGACAGGTCGCGTTCCGAAGGCAGGCGCTCGCCGGGGCGCAACACCCCCCGCAGGATCAATTTTTCGATCTGCCGCACAACGGCATGCGAAAGCTTTTCTGACTGGACTTTTTCGAACGGCATGATGGTTCCTTCGCACGGTAAGGGATTTTTACCAAAACCGCGGGGATCTTACCACCGCGTCAGCGCCGCTTCGTCCTCATCCTTGGCGGCGACCCAAGTGCCGGTTTCCGCACAGTATTCCTTTTTCCAGAACGGCGCGCGAGACTTGAGATAGTCCATCAAGTACTCTGCCGCCTCGAAGGCATCCTTGCGATGTGGCGCGGCGGTGGCGACCATCATGATCTGCTCACCCGGCTCCAACCGCCCATAGCGATGAATGACCAGCGCGTCGCCCAGCGACCAGCGGTCAACCGCCTCTGCCGCAATCTGTTCCAGCGCCTTTTGGGTCATGCCGGGATAATGTTCGATCTCCATCGCCTGCAAACCGCCGCCGGGACGGTCGCGTACGATCCCGGTAAAAGTGACGACCGCGCCCATGTCGTGACGCCCGACGGCAAAACCTGCCGCCTCTGCGCCAAAGTCAAAGGGGGCTTCCTGCACAACAATTCGCATGGCCTAGCCGCCCGTCATAGGGGGGAAAAAGGCCACCTCACGCACACCTGCAAGCGGCGCGTCAAAGTCGGTCAGTTCCTGATCGACAGCCACGCGCAGCGCACTCAGATCCTCGAAAGCGGCGGCATAGCGATCTTCGCGCGCGCGCAGTTCGGCAACCAGATCGGCCACAGTTGCGGCCTCGGTCTGGACCGTTTCACGCGGCAGCCCGATGCGTTCGCGCACCCAGGCGAAATACAGCACATCCACTATTAGTCCTCCCTCAGGTGCGGCAGTGCCTTGCGGAAGTAATCCCACCCGGTGATCAAGGTCAAAGCCGCCGCCAACCAGAGTAGAAAAAGCCCGCCGTTGCCGGACCAGATCATGCCCTGCAGTTTCCAGCGCAGGCCAAACTCATCCGCGAGTTCGCCGTCGAGAATTTGACCGATGATCTCATCGCCCATCCCCATACTGGACATCACAAGGTAGTGTTCAAAAATACCCTGTGCAAACAGCACCGCAATGGCGACCATCTGCGTGGTTGTCTTCCACTTGGCCAGCTTGGTCACCTTCAGCGTGCCGGCCGTGTCGCCAAGGAACTCGCGCAAGCCAGAGACAAAGACCTCACGGAAGAGGATCATGGTCGCGGGCAGGACAAGCCACGGGGACCATGAGGAAAATCCGACGATAACCATCAGAGCGATGACCACCATCGCCTTGTCGGCAATCGGGTCCAGCATGGCCCCCAGCTTGGTTTCTTGTTGCCAACTGCGGGCCAGATGGCCGTCCAGCCAATCAGTCATGGCGGCGCCGGCAAACAGGATCAGCGCCGCCCAGTCGGCCAGAGGGCGCGAGAAATACAGGAACATCACCGCCACGCCGGGGGCGGCGAGCAAGCGCAGGATGGTCAGAAAGTTGGGCAACGTGAGTTTCATCGCCGCCTTCCTAACCGGTTCTCCGAGGAGGGGGAAGGCTTGCCGATAGGGGACGAAGGACCCAAGTAAGTTGATCGGGATAACAATGAGGTGTGTATGCGTGAAGCAATGTTTGCCCTGCTGGTGCTGGCGGGACCTGCCATGGCGCAGGATGATATGACCCACGGGCCGGTCGATGGGCGTTGGGCACTGCAACGCATCGACGATGCGCCCTTTACAACGCACGCGGAACTGGAGCTGTCACAGGCCGGACGCGTGAGCGGCTCTGGCCCTTGCAACGGCTTTGCCGGGCGGATGGAGGGCGATTGGCCCGCGATGTCGATTGGCCCTTTGCGGTCGACCCGGCGGGCCTGTCCGGAACTGGATCAGGAAAATCTGTATTTCACGGCATTGCAGTCCGTGCAGCATGGCGCAATGCGGGACGGCGATCTGGTCCTGACCGACACGGCAGGCCGAGAAATGGTTTTCACCCCGTTGCCCGCGCCTTTAGACGAGTGACAAGCGCGGACCGCGCGGCGGGCAGGGGCCTGTCGCGCAGGTCGGGCGCCAGACGGTTTTCCATGAAAAACCCGGTGGTCGCGAGCCCGTCGAGAATGTCGGTGTCCTCTGCCTCTCCTTGTCCCAGCAGGATCGGCGGCAGCGGCAACAGGCGGTCTGCCCAGTCCCCGGCCGCGATAGTCGTCACCGCACGGCCAGTTTTGGGGGAGACAAACGCCAACCCCTCTGTTGCGCCGGTCACGGCGCAACAGTTCAGGTCAAGGCCAAAGCCCATTTCGTCCAGCAGAGCCAGTTCCCATTGCAGATAGGCCAGCGGCCAGAGATCGGGACGGTCGAGCAGGTCCAGCAGCGCTTCGGAGCGGATGTAGAGCGCGGGGTGCGGCTCTCTTTCTGGCAGGCAAAAGGCCAGCAGGGCCGTCACCGCGTTCAACCCTGCCAGTGCCACCCGGTCGCCAAGCGCCGCTGCGGCGCGCGAGCGTTGCGGTTCAGCGGTGTAACTGCCGATGTGATCCTCCAACCGCGCGCGCCAAGCCAGATCCAGCTGGGCGCCGGGTTGTAGGTGGGGTGCCAGTTTGCGCGAGGTCCCGCCGCGCAGAACGCCTGCGTGGCGGCCATGTCCGGGGGTGAATACGTCGAGGATCAGCGAGGTTTCGCCGTGTTTTTTCGTGCTGAGCAATATTCCGGTGTCGCGCCAGTCCATGAATTGCAAGATCACGGCGCGCGTGTGCTTTGGCAAGGTGTGATCCAGCAGTGCAGCCTACGGCTGCGCTGATTGTCTCGGCCCCCTGCGGGGCCTCGGATTGTGGGTATTTGGACAGAGAAGAAACCCGCAGGTCAGGCGAGGGAGGGGTCGTCGAGCAGGTGTCGGCCTTGTTTGTCCTCAACCTCGATCACCCAGAGGTCGGGGTCGAAGCGGCGCTGGCGGGTGATCGCCTCATCGACGTCGCGTTCGGAACCTGAGGTGAGGTCGGTCCATTTGCGGTCGCCGGTCATGAGGTCAAAGCCGCGTGTGAAGGCGCGCGCCTGTCCGTCGAGGGTATTCAGTTTGATCAGCACGGCGCCGGCATTGTCGTCGCCATGGGCGATAACGAAAGCCGGGATGTCGGTCAGGCGCAGGCGGGCGAGGTAGGCATCGATCCAGAAACGCGCGGTGAGGCGCGCCATCTCAGGCGTTGCCGTCTTTGAAATTCAGCCCCATTTCCGAGTAGCGTTCTTTTTCTTCCAACCAGTTTTCGCGGACTTTGACCTGCAAGAATAGGTGGATTGGGCGGCCGAGAAATTCTGTCAGTTCCTCGCGTGAGGCCTTGGAAATCGCCTTGATCGTCTCGCCCTTGTGGCCAAGAATAATGCCCTTGTGACCGTCGCGGGCGACGTAGACAATTTGGTCGATGCGGGCAGAGCCGTCCTTGCGCTCTTCCCAATTCTCGGTTTCGACCGTCAGTTGGTAGGGCAATTCCTGATGCAGGCGCAGGGTCAGTTTCTCACGGGTAATCTCGGCCGCGATCATGCGCATGGGCAGGTCGGCGATCTGGTCTTCAGGGTAGAGCCAAGGGCCTTCGGGAACCTCGGCAGCCAGCCATGTGCGCAGTTCTTCGATGCCATAGCCCTTTTCGGCGGAGATCATAAAGGTTCGGGCGAAGGAAAACCGGTCGTTCATGTCCTTGGTCAAGGCCAGCAGAACAGGGGCCTCGACCCGGTCAATCTTGTTGATGGCAAGGGCGATCTTGCGCCCCTTGGGCAGATCGGCGAGCCCTTCGAGGATGCGTTCGACGCCTTCGGTGACGCCGCGATGCGCCTCGATCAGCAGTACGGTCACATCGGCATCCGCCGCCCCGCCCCATGCGGCGGCGACCATGGCGCGGTCCAGCCTGCGGCGCGGTTTGAATAGGCCAGGTGTGTCGACAAAGATCAGCTGGCTGTCGCCCTCCATTGCCACGCCGCGAATGCGGGCGCGGGTGGTTTGCACCTTGTGGGTAACAATGCTGACCTTGGCCCCCACCATGTGGTTGGTGAGTGTGGATTTGCCCGCGTTGGGCTCTCCGATCAGGGCGATGAAACCGGCGCGTGTGGTCATGGGGGATCCAGGGGCTAAAAGGTGAAGGTGGTGATTTAGGGGAAAACCGGGATCAACGCTAGTGGTTTCCCCGGACGCGCCGCGAATCAGGGTTACGCCTTGTCGTGGCCGTGAAGTTCTGGCGCAAATTCCACGCGCAAGCGGCGCATGGCACGCGGCGTGCAAGCAAGTTAACGCATTTTGCGCCGCTCGCGCAGGAGCGAGTAGATCCCGGCACCCACGATCAACGCCGCCCCGGTCAGGGTCATGGTATCGGGGCGTTCTCCGAACAGGGTATAGGCAAGGATGAGCGCTACGATCAGGCGGCTGTAGCGGAAAGGGGCGACGACGCCAACCTCTCCGGTGCGCATGGCAAAGGTCATCGCGGTGTATCCCGCTACGCCGCACAGGGCTGTGCCGCAGATCAGAGCGGCGGCTTTGGGGGAAGGCAGAGACGGGCTGCCGGGCTCAAACGCCAGGATCACCAAGCCAGCGATGCTGACGACCGCAAAGCCCAGAACGCCCAGTTGCGCCGCGTGCACATGCGTTGGCGCTGTGCGCGTCGCCAGATCGCGTCCGGCAAAGCCGATCATGCCGAGAAGGGCGAGGATAGCGTTTGCCTCAATCCCCGAAGGCGAGGGGCGTACGATCAGCAGCACCCCCAGAAAGCCGATGCTCATCGCAATCCAGCGGCGCGGGCCGATGTGTTCCTTGAGGACTACCGCCGCGCCCAGCATGACAAACAGCGGCGCGGCCTGAAGGATCGCCGACGTGGTCGACAGTGGCGTGTAGGCAAGGCTAAGTGCAAAGAAGAGCCGTCCTGTGATCTCGAACGCGGTGCGGATCAGCAGGCCGGGGCGCAGGTAGTCGCGTGTCCAGACCGGCACGCCGCTTAGGCGGGCGTAAAGGGCGTATAGCGCCATGGCCAGCAGCCCGAATTGCAGAGTGCCCAGACCAGGCGTTATCCCGCCAGAACCAGTGGCGGATTTGAAAAAGGCATCCTCGATCCCGAAGCCGAGCATGGCGAGGATCATGTAGAATGCGCCGCGCCGATTGTCGGTCATAGGAGGCTCCGGTTTGTGGATGCCATTTCATACCGATGGAGAATGGACAAGTGGGCCAAATTAATATCGCTCGGGCCACTTGCAATTCGGGGCAGGTTTGATCCTGAATGGCGTCAGTCTCAAATGGATTGAACTGCCTGGCATGAATGATTTTGAAACTTGGGTATTTGTTGTCGTGGCTTTCGGCGCGGCTGCACTGGTGTATGGCTTGAAAGCTTTACGGCGGCGGAAGGAACGCGAAAAATGGAACCAGATCCCCCATGAACCGGCATTTTCTCCGAGCGTGCCGCCAACGCCCCGCGTTGTAAGAGCGCCGCTGCCGGATCCAAAGCCCTACGACCCAAACGATAGTGTTGAGAGCGCGCCCATTGATGCGGTGCGCACAGGCGCGGCCTACGTCGTGGACGGGGATACAATTGTTGTTAAGAAAACGCAGATACGTTTATTCGGAGTCGATGCGCCAGAGATGAATCATCCCTTCGGAAAGAAAGCGAAGTGGGCATTGGTCAGGCTATGCAAAGGGCAAAAGGTCCGGGCTGAACTGATCAGTCAGGATGCACACGGACGAACAGTGGCCCGTTGCTATCTGCCTGACGGACGCGACCTGTCGGCCGAGATGGTAAAACTTGGGCTCGCGATTGACTGGCCCAAATATTCTGGTGGAATTTACGCAGCCCTTGAAACGTCAGATGCCCGCAAAAAGATGTGGCTGGCAGATGCGCGGCAGAAAGGCCGGATGCATGTCTGGGAGGCGTTTGACACGCGGCAAGGCAACAAAGGCGCAAACCGCTCATAGGCCCCTCCCGCCATAAGATTATCTGTGTTGTGAAGTGGGGGGAGCCGATTGGGGTGAAGTCGCATCAGAAGGTCTGAAGGGGAAGGGTTACGTCGAGGACGGTATACGAACCCTTTGACCCAGCAGAGATTGGACGAGCGCGATGCCCGGTTGGACTATCTGGGCCCACGGCGGCAGCGCCGTGGTTTGATAATCGACGAGGTGTCCGGGCAGATGACACAGGCGGTCGCCCTGCAGCCACGGCAGAGGCTTCACCGCAGGGCTGTTGGCGAGGGCGGACGCCGTGTCCCGGCACGACAGGCAAGCAGCATCGCGCACCCTTGCAATGCGGATCTAGGTGGAGCGGGATCTTGATCCGCCTGGTGTCAAGCAGGCGCTGCGCGGGCGTCTGTCGGGCCGCGAGTTCGACCTTGAAGAGATAGATGAAATCGTTCCGGGGACGGCTAGTTGACGCATTGCCGGAGACGGTGTTGGAGGATTCACCTTAGCGGAACATCATCCCAATTGTTCCAGCAACGCTTTCGCCGCCATCTGCTCGGCCTGACGTTTGGAGCCGGCGGTCGCTTCAGCCGTCTCGCCGGAATGCAGCCGGGCTTGAATAGTGAAGACAGGCGCATGGTCCGGCCCGGTGCGCGCGGTTTCGACATAAGCGGGGGGGGGCAGCCCTCGAGCCTGTGCCCATTCCTGCAGGCTGGTCTTGGCATCCTTGGCGTCTTCGTCCACGCCATCGATCCGGGCGCCCCAAAGGCGAAGGATCAGGTCCCGCGCCGTGTCAAAGCCAGCGTCGATATAGACGGCAGCGATCACTGCCTCCATCGCGTCGCCCAGCAGCGCCTGCTTGCGCCGACCGCCGGACAATTGCTCTGACCGGCCCAGTTTCAGCGCATCGCCCAACCCGACATCACGCGCAACATCTGCACAAGTTTCCTTGCGCACCAAGGCGTTGAAGCGTGGCGCAAGCTGACCTTCGGACGCGGCGCGGTCGCGTTGCAACAGCGCCTCTGCCATGACCAGACCCAAAACCCGGTCGCCAAGAAACTCCAGCCGTTGATTGTCTTCGCGCCCCGGACCAGAGCGCGACCCATGAGTGACCGCGCGGAGCAACAGCCGGGGATCGGTGAAATGATGGCCCAACGCCTTTTGCAAGGCGGTCAGTTCTACGGATAGTTTCATTCGACAGTCCTCAGGTCACGCCCGTCGGGTCCTTTCAGGGAATAGAGCACCGGACGAACCCGCCCTGCAACCGTCGCGGGGGGTGGCTCAGGAGCAGCAGCACCGCCAGCGCCAAAAATAGGGTGATGGCGCCGCCAACACCACTTAGGGCAGGAACCAGCATCTGTGCAGCCAATAGCCCAGTAACTGGAATCACAGACAGCGCAAGCTGACCTCGTCCGGTCAGCCCGTGCCAGTTCAATGCCTCACGGACAAAGCCCATTGCATCCGGTTCATTCGATCTTTTCAAAGAACCGATCGCTGCGCCATGTCCAGAAGTACAGCATCGACCGGCCCGCGGAGGAGAACATCACACGGTCGGCCCGACCGATCAGATTTTCGTAGGGGACAAATCCCACGCCGTTGGCGATGCTGGGCACCCGGCTGTCCGAAGAGTTGTCGCGGTTGTCACCCATGAAGAAGTAATGACCTTCGGGCACAGTGTAGACGGGTGTGTTGTCCGACCCCTGCATGGAAATGTTGAGGATCGAGTGGCTGACGCCGCCGGGCAGCGTCTCGATCAGTTTTTCCTTGTGGCAGGTAGCTCCGTCGCCAACCGTGCCATTGGCACAGCGCGGCCGCAGGCCCTGCGGTCCCTGCGGGGCGGCGAGCTCTTCAAAGGTGCCGTCCGGGGTAACCTCCACCGGTTGGCCGTCGATGTGCAACACGCCATTGCGCATCTGGATGCGCTCGCCTGGCAAGCCGATCAGCCGCTTGATGAAATCGCGGCCCGACACCGGATGGCGGAATACCACAACATCGCCGCGCTGCGGTTCGCCGCCGAACAGACGTGCATTGTCGCCGTCGGCCCATCCGCACAGATCCTGCGCGTCCACGTTGATGCCAACGCTCGGGATGATGACAGAGGGGCAGGAGGCGTAGGAGTAACCATAGGCCATCTTGTTCACGAAAAGGAAATCGCCGATCAGCAGCGTGTCCTTCATCGATCCCGACGGAATCCAGAAAGGTTGAAACAGGAGGGTCCGGAAGACGCCCGCAATCAGCAGCGCGTAGACAATTGTCTTGATGGTCTCCCAGAGACCGCCTTTTTTCTCTTCGGTTGCCATATGGCGAGCCCCTTGCCTGTCGTTCCGGCGTTTCATGGGCGGCAGGGCAGGGCGTGTCAAGGTGGGAGGTCCCGCCGTTGACCGGCTGACCCGGTGAACCCTACGCTGCGTCAAAGACTTTCAAGCCGGAGTAGTTGCCGTGATTCGATTTTGTTTGTTGCTTGCCTTGCTTCTGGTAGGTTTGGGTGTTCAGGCCCATGCCCGGGACGCATGTGACTTTCGGCTGGACAGAACCAAGCAATTCGAAGCCACCTTCAAACAACTCCTTCTTGACGAGGCAGAGCAGGCTAGGGGCCTCTGGCAGCCTATTCGCAGGGCCCAGAAAGAGGTCCAGGAGCTGGCGCGCTTTGTCGGGCGTCTGGATGTTTGCCTGCGGACGCCTGATGGGCGGCAGGTCGAATACCTTGATCCGGTCGGCGGGTTCAGGGTCAAGAGTGACAAGTTCGTCGGACTTTGCACGGCCACTCTTTTGCCCGGCAATCAGCTGATCACGGCCCGGCATTGCTATCATGATGATCGCGTCGCCGCGTTGGGGTTCACCGAAATCGAGGCAGTGAAAGTGCACTTCGACTTTCGTCAGGCGGACTTCATTGGAGATGTCCAAAGCTTTGACGTCTCACCTGTCGAAGTTGCATCTGTCACAGACGTTGATGCGATGATCCTGAAGGTCAAAGGCGACGCCAACGGAGCGATGGGTGGGCATATCCCGCTAATTTTTCAAACGCGTTCACATCCGCGGGATGCATTGTTGATGATTCATCACCCGATTGCCCAGCCCACGCAGTTTTCTTCGGGCACCTGCGCTGTTGCCAGAGAGCAATCAGACTTGCCAGATCATGCCCCTAACCTGCGGCACATGTGTGAAACTTTCGGTGGGTCTTCGGGCGCATTGATCTTGGATGCGGATGAACGCGTCGTGGTAGGCCTGCATCAGGGTACAGATGTGAAACCCGATGCCAGGGGCCGGCTGGACGGGTTCAACATCGGGTTCAAGTTTGACCCGGTGAACGTGGCGCTGGGACTGGCCTTCGAGCCGCTGAACGTGGTCGAGGGCAGGCTGGACGGAGTCCTGGCGCTGCGGGGCTTGGACCGGAAAAGGGCCGTTCTGGAAGATGTTGCATCCCGTTATCCGGGCACAAAGGTGGCGGCAAGGGCCGCGGGAATGTTGCAGGCATTGCCCGAACGGGACATCGACTCCGAGGCGCTTGCGGCGCTGGAGGCGGCCGGAAAGATCGCCGATCCTACGCGACGAAAGGCGGCGCTGGATCAGGTCGGGCGTGACTTTGACGGCACGCAGGCCGCGCGGCAGGCCAAACGCCTGCTGGCGCTAATGCAGCCCAAGCAGAAAACGCGCGACGAACATGCGACCGACTGGCTCGTATTGGCTCTGCGGATCACCGATGACGCCTGGCAGCGTGCACTGCTGGAGTCAATCGTGTCGGAGTTTGACGGGACGGCGGCGGCCGGGAGTGCAGCGGCGATGCTGGCGAAGATGGCTGTGGCCAAACCCGTACCCAAACATGTGGTTGAGCCCATCCCATCAAACGGCCCAAATGTGGCGATGACTGTGAAACAGGATGGGTCCGGCGATTTCCGCACCATCGCTGATGCGGTCAAGGCAGCAAAACCGGGCGCACGGATAGAGATTTACCCCGGCACCTATCAAGGAGGTGTTGATGTTGCCAAAACTCTGGACCTTATCGGGATCGGGGATCGGGACAAGATCATCTGGGAAGCGAAGGATGACAACGTCATCCATTGGACTGCCGGCTCCGGCCGCATCTCCAACCTAAGTCTGCGTCAGTTGGGCGGAGAATTCCACAGTGTCAATTTTGACGGCGGCTCTGCGCTGCTGGAAAACAGCGATCTCACCTCACAGGGGTGGGCCATTGTGGTCATCCACAAGGGGGCGGATCCGGTGCTGCGTGGTAATGTGATACACGATGGAAAACAGGGAGGTGTCATGGTTTTGAACAAGGGCCGTGGCCTGCTGGAGAAGAATGAGATCTACGGCAATGCCCTTTCTGGGGTTTCTGTCAAAACCCATGCTGACCCGGTGCTGCGCGGCAATGTGATCCGCGATGGAAAGCAGGTAGGGGCCATGATCTACGAAGAGGGCCGTGGCCTGTTGGAAAAGAATGAAATCTACGACAATGCCTATTCAAACGTCGAGATCCGCACAGCGGCGGATCCGGTGCTGCGCGGCAATGTAATCCGTGGTGGTAATTACAGCGGCGTATTTATTCACGACAAGGGCCGTGGTCGGCTTGAGCATAACGAGATCCACAGCAATGCCCGGAATGGCGTTTCGATCGGATCCGAAGCAGATCCAGAGCTGCGCGGCAACGTGATCTCTGGCAATACCGGCCATGCCATCGAGATCTATGACGGTGGCAAAGGCACCATCGTCAGCAATGATCTGCGCGGTAACGTGCGTGGCGCGTTTGATGTCGAAATAACGGCCGGCGATGTCGTTCGCCGCGACAATCAGGAATAGTCAGCCCTTCATCCGCGCCTCGATCACCACAAAGGCCTGCGCCCAGGGGTGATCGTCCGTCAGGGTGACGTGTATGATCGCCTCATGCCCCTCGGGCGTCATGGCGTCCAGTCGTTCCTTCGCCCAGCCGGTCACCTCCATCACCGGCTGGCCGGTGTGCAGGTTCGACACCGCCATGTCCTTCCACGCGATACCCATACGCAGACCCGTCCCCAGCGCCTTGGAGCAGGCCTCTTTCGCAGCCCAGCGTTTGGCATAGGTGCCCGCCACGTCGCGGCGGCGGTCCGCTTTGCGCTGTTCCACCTCGGTGAAGACGCGGTTGCGGAACCGGTCGCCGAACCGCTCCAGCGTGCCGGCGATGCGGTCGATGTTGGCCAGATCGGTGCCAATGCCAAGGATCATATGGAAGGGTCTCTATCCGGGGATCACTGCGTCAGGGCGGTGGTGATATCGCCCGTCGCCTGATTGAGCGTGAACCGCAGTGAATACCAGTCGAAATCGGCAGTCGCCGAATTATAGGCCTGTACCGGCACGGTGAAACTAAGGCCGGTGGCGGGATCATAGCTGGAGGTCAGCTCATTGAAGCGAATACCGCCAAACCCCATGCCACCATAGCCGATGGTTTTGCATTGGCGGTCGCCCATCTCAGAATAGGGCGGCGACAAGACAAGGATATGCGCCCATGCTGCGGCGGGTTCGATGGTGTCCAGCAGCGCCAGCCGGGTCTTGCCGTTGGAAAAGGTGCGGCTGTTCTCTTCCCACGGCTCGGCGAGATTCCACGCGCTTGCCTGCCAGTCGCAGTCGCTGACGGTGACAACGGGGTCTTCCTGCGCGGCGGCCAGTGCGGGCAGCAGAGCAAGGGGTAAAGCGGTCAGAAAACGGGGCATGGCGGATCACCGGGGCTGTCTGGGGTTCTGTGAAACCCTAGGCCGAACCGTGTGGCAAAGCGAGGACGGGTTTTCCCGACCCGGCCTAAAAGCCCAACCGTTGAAGCCGACCGATCACCTTGCGAAAGATCACCGGCGGCAGGATTTCCTGCAACCTGTCGGCGCGTTTCACCTGTTTGTCGATCTGATCCTGCGTGCCTGGTCGCGGCTTGAACAGGGTGGTGTGCGACTTGCGCGTATAGTCCCATGTGGCGGTGTAGTAATACAGCGCCAGCGACATGCGCGGCTCTCCATCCGGGTGATTCACCGTCTCCGGATTGCCGTGCCATGTGTCGGATCCGGTGTTGAAACAGCACATGCGGTTAAACACAGGGACAAAGCTGGCGACCTGCTCTGACATGTCGGTGTTCCAGATCTCGAACGAACCGCCGTATTCCTTCTTCCAGTCCTTGTTGAGGTAAATCAGGATGTTCAGGCGGCGTTCGAGGTTCAGCTTGGCGTTGTGGTTGAAATCCGCATGGATATCCAGATGCCCGCCATTGGCCACCACATGCACGCCGCCGCCTGCAAAGTAGGGGTCGGGGATCAGCCCGCTGATGCCGGTCATCTCTTCGAGGAACCGCACAAATGGGCGAGAGTTCAGCACATAGAACAGGTTGCGCGTGTAGGGCGGCAGACGTTCGGGCAGGTAGCTGGACTTCAGCTTTTCCTGCGGCCGGTCGAACATGGTTTCCGCCTCTGGCAGGGTGCGGATCTCTTGCAGCACACGGTCCAGAACCTCTTCGGGCAGGAAGTCATCGAAGTAGCTGTAAGGATAGGGCTGGCGGGCTTGATACTCTGCGCTAACCCGCGCGCCAGCGGCCTTGGCCACTTCGGCGTCGATGGCAAGTGTTTTGGGATCCATCTGGATGACTGGCATGGCGATACCCTTTGCTGACAGGCGCGATGCGGCGGTCATACTGTCCATTTGCGGCAAGAAAATGGTGACAAACCTATCAATTCAGGTGTCAGGCGCGCGCAGCGTCCATCAAACGCCGCATCTCGGCCATGGCCGGGCCCAATCCCAGAAAGATCGCCTCGCCGATCAGGAAATGGCCGATGTTCAGTTCCATTACCTCGGGAAAGGCGGCTACCGGTTTGACCGTCTCATAGGTCAACCCGTGGCCTGCATGCACCTCCAGACCCAGAGAGTGGGCAAATCCGGCCATTTCGCGCATCCGCTCCAGTTCGGCGTCGCGTTCGTCAAAACGGCCTTCGGCGTGGAAATCGCAATAGGCACCCGTGTGCAGTTCGATCACCTGCGCGCCAATTCGGTGCGCCGCCTCGATTTGGCGGCGGTCGGCGGCGATAAAGATAGACACCCGGCAGCCCGCCTCGCGGAGCGGCGCGATGAAATGCGCCAGCCTGTTTTCTTCGCGTGCGACCTCCAGCCCGCCTTCCGTTGTGCGCTCTTCGCGCTTTTCCGGCACGATGCAGACCGCATGGGGGCGGTGGCGCAACGCGATCTTCTGCATCTCGTCGGTGGCGGCCATCTCAAAGTTCAGCGGCACCGAAAGTTGGTCCATCAGCGCATCGATATCCGCGTCCGAGATGTGGCGGCGGTCTTCGCGCAGATGCGCGGTGATCCCGTCGGCACCAGAGGCTTCGGCCAGTTTGGCGGCGCGCACTGGATCGGGATAGGCACTGCCCCGCGCGTTGCGCACCGTGGCAACGTGGTCGATGTTGACGCCAAGGCGCAAGGGGCCGGTGTTGGGGGGCATAATGTTCTCCCGATCTGCAATTTGATCAAAAGCTAGAATGACGAAGGTAGAAAGGAAAGTGGGAATTCCACACGCGTCCAACCGCTTTTCGTCGAACCGCTGCTGGCAGTCAGGGTGAATGATGTCGGTTCGCGAAGCGCGAACAAAAAAGCGTTGTGTCGGGCGTGGGCCCAGCGGGAGGCGGGGAGATGCCCAAAAAACAGGCGCCTGCGGGGCGAATCCCGAGTTCTATGCGCCAGGTAATTGAGAATGCCTCGCAATAACATTGACTCTTGCGAGTTGTTCGCAATATGGGTTGAGTGAAACAGGCACTCCGCGTGCGTCAAGCAATGCCCGGTGTGCGCCATTCAGGAGCCAAAGGCGTGATGCTGACCAAAAGAACCTTTCTGACCGGCTTGGCCGCCTTTCCTCTTGCACTAGCAAGCATGCCCGCTGTGGCGCAGGGCAAGCTGTCGGTGGTTGCGACCACAGGCATGATTGCGGATGCGGCACGGCAGGTCGGTGGCGATCTGGTCGAGGTCAACGCCCTTATGGGGCCGGGGGTGGACCCGCACAGCTATCGCCAGACCCGCAGCGACATCGTCGCCTTGGCGCGTGCCGACGTGGTACTGTGGCACGGATTGTACCTTGAGGCGCAGATGCAGGATTTTCTGCATGAACTTGGCGACCGGGGCACTGTGACGGCCGTGGCCGAAAGCCTGCCGCGCGACCTGCTGCTGGCACATGAAGACTATGACGACAAATTCGACCCGCACGTCTGGATGGTGCCCGATCTCTGGGTTCATGTCGTTGACAATGTGCGCGCCGCGCTGACGAAGGCGCAGCCAAACCACGCAGACGCATTCGCCGCCAATGCGGCGATCCATCTGGACGAATTGCAGGAGTTGGCGACCTATGCGGCAAAAATCATGGCCACCGTCCCGGCGGAACGTCGCGTGCTGATCACCGCCCATGACGCGTTCAACTACTTCGGTAAAGCCTACGGGTTCGAGGTGCTGGGGATTCAGGGCATCTCGACCGAGTCCGAGGCCGGTTTGCGGCGCATCGCCGATCTGGTGGATGTGCTGGTCGATCGCGACATTGCGGCGGTCTTTGTCGAAAGCTCGGTCTCTGACCGCAACATCCGCGCCCTGATCGAAGGGGCTGCTGCGCGCGGCCACAAGGTGCAGATCGGCGGAGAGCTGTTCTCGGACGCCATGGGGGAACCCGGCAGCTATGTCGGTACTTATATTGGTATGATCGATCACAACGCGACGGTGATTGCGCGCGCGCTGGGCGGGGATACTCCAACGGCGGGCATGAAAGGATTGTTGAACGGATGACGGACACGCCAGTAACACTTGCTGCCGCAGACGGACAGGCGGCGCGCCTGCCGCAGAAATCCGATGCCCCTTTGGCGCTGCGCGGGTTGACCGTCTCTTACGGTGAAAAACCGGCGGTGTTCTCTGTGGACGCCACCTTTCCGGCGGCGCAGATGACGGCGATCATCGGGCCGAACGGGGCGGGCAAGTCGACCTTGCTCAAAGCTGCGTTGGGTGTGATCCCGCGCTTGTCGGGTGATGTCACCAGCTTTGGCGAACCAGTTGACGCCGCCCGCGCCCGCATCGCCTATGTCCCGCAAAGGGCCAGCGTGGACTGGGATTTCCCGACCACGGTGATCGATGTGGTGATGATGGGGCTATATCGTCAGGTGGGTCTATTGGGCCGCTTTACCGGGCGTCTGAAATCCTGCGCGTTGTCCTGTCTGGACCGGGTCGGCATGGGTGGGTTTGCGGATCGTCAGATTGGCCAGCTTTCGGGTGGTCAGCAGCAGCGGGTGTTCCTTGCCCGCGCGCTGGCGCAGGATGCGGACCTGTATCTGTTGGACGAACCCTTTGCCGGGGTGGATGCCGCGACAGAGCGGGCGATCATCGACGTGCTGAAATCGCTCAAGGCAGAGGGCAAGTCGGTGGTTTGCGTCCATCATGACCTTGCAACTGTGCGCGACTATTTTGACCACGTCTTCATGATCAACGTGCGCAAGATCGCCGAAGGTCCCGTTGAGACGACCTTTACTTCCGAGGCACGAACGCCACCAACGGCGGGCGGCTGGCGGCCACGCATATCGACCAGTTGCGGCT
>TARA_R100000789_G_scaffold88855_3_pt1 | contig 47244 bp, 25 predicted proteins | sample TARA_R100000789 | Tara Oceans TARA_R100000789 (sample SAMEA2623403) | marine metagenome | biome: marine biome (ENVO:00000447); feature: mesopelagic zone (ENVO:00000213); material: "saline water (ENVO:00002010), including plankton (ENVO:xxxxxxxx)" | depth 450 m
TCATACACATTCAGAGCATCAAACCGCGCCCCTTCTGGAAGAAACATGCGACTATTTATTCGATGAGCCAGCGTGGGATCACGCCCTTGCAGGAACGCAATGACACGATCAATCGTTGCATAATAATTGTCAAACTGTTCGCAGAATTTACTGACAACAGGCGAAGAATTTGGATTGACTTCGATCTGCTCGAAAATACACTTCAAACCGGTCGATGAGAGCAGTTTCAGCACTAAAGCCAGCGCCAGATCTTCCTGAACGGCTTCGACTCCTCGGGACCGTAAAAAACCGGTCAAGTATGCAGTCGAAGGGTACGGAGTGTTTAACTGAGTCATAGGCGGGATGACAGAAAGTACTCGCGGTGGGTTTTGAAGAATTCGGTTCAAGTAAATTGATTCCAGAAATGAAATGGCTCTACAGTAACAGTGCAAAGTGAGTTGGAAAACCTGCCCGCACTCAAGTAGAGGGTGTATTCAAAGTGACGTGCAATGGATCTGTTCCAGAGCTTATTCAAAAATTATCTGCAGCGGTCGGCAGGAGTAAAGACTGCGTTTTGCCTTCACTTAATGCCCATGCCACTGCAGAATCCATTGAAAAATGATCTGAATGCATAAAAGTTGCATGGTACCATTGAAGCAGGTGACATGTATACAAATTCAACAATGAAGAATTTGCAGAATCTGATTGTTGATGCGAGCGAAATTATCGAGACAATTTATCTGGTGTGCCTCAACAAGTCTGTCATGATAATCAGCAGCAACTCGGTTACGCGATAATTTCATGTGCAACATGGCCAGCTACATCGGTCAGTCGAAAGTCGCGCCCGGCATGGCGGTAGGTCAATCGCTTATGATCGATTCCTAGCAGGTGCAGCAATGTAGCGTGCAGATCGTGAATATGCACTTTGTTTTCTACGGCATAGTAACCATAATCGTCGGTAGCTCCGTAGCGAATGCCCGACTTCACGCCGCCACCAGCAAGCCACATGGTGAATCCTTCCGGATTGTGATCCCGTCCGTCATGACCAGCTCCCTGACAGGTTGGTGTACGGCCGAATTCGCCACCCCACAAAACTAACGTATCGTCCAGCAAGCCTCGAGATTTCAAATCGGTCAGCAGACCAGCAATCGGCTTATCAACTTCAGCGGCATTCTGGGTGTGACCTTTACGAAGATTCCCATGTTGATCCCACTGCACTTCTGTGTTGCTGTGTGTGATCTGAACAAAGCGGACTCCACGTTCCACAAAGCGACGAGCCATTAAACACTGTCGACCATAATCGGCGGTAACGGATTCGTCGATTCCATACAGTTGATGTGTTGTCTGACTTTCTGCAGCCAGATCGAGCGCAGCAGGCATTTCCATTTGCATTCGGAAGGCCAGTTCAAAGGATTGGATTCTTGCTTCTAACTCGGCATGGGGACCGGTGGAGTCCAGGAGATCGCGGTTGAGCGATTGTGTAAGGTTGAGTTGTAGTCGCTGAGCTTCGCGAGTGAGATTTGCGTTCTGAATGTACTTCACTTGAGCCTGCTCTGAGGATTGGCTGGCCACTCCCAGAGGTGTTCCTGCATTTTCAGCGGGCAGAAAAGCGGACCCCCAGTTTTTGGTTCCCCCGTGGGCGAGTGTCGGGCAAATTGTTATAAATCCAGGCAGATTGTTGTTCTCTGTTCCGAGCCCATAGTTAATCCAGGATCCCATACTCGGACGCACGAAGGTATCGCTTCCGGTATGTAATTTGAGGGCTGCTCCTCCGTGGGCGGGATTCGTTCCGTGGACTGAATTCAAGATGCACAGATCATCGACACACTGAGCGACATGCGGAAAAAGTTCGCTGACAGGAATGCCACTCTCCCCATAAGGTTTGAACTTCCAGGGAGAAGCCAGCAGTTCTCCGGTCGGAGCGAACTGCACACGTGGTTTTTCAAAGGGATACGGTTTGTGGTCCGCATTTTGAAGTTGTGGTTTATAATCAAACGTGTCAACTCCTGAAGGACCACCCTTCATAAAGAGAAAAATGACACGCTTTGCTTTGGGAGTATGATGAGGCAGGTGTGATACCGTTTTTCCGCAAGCTTCTTCCGTCAGTAACGAAGCCAGAGCGAGCGCACCAAAACCGGCGCTCGATCGTTGCAGCATTTGTCGTCGCGATATTGGCATTAAAAGTTCTCTTCAATTTAACGGATATACAGAAACTCGCTGGAGGAAACGATTGCCTGGCACAAGGCTTGCCAGGCATGAGCTTCGGCTTCATCGTTAGTCGCTGTCAGTTTCTCAAATTGTGAGAGAAACTGGACGACGCGTTCGACCTCTTGCTCGTCAGGTGCTCTCCCATAGGAACGCAGATAAAGCTCTTCGATACGGTCTTCGTTTGAAGTATGCTGACGTAATAGATCCTGCGCCATCGAAGTGGTGAGATCAGTGATCAACTCGGAGTTCATCAGCAGCAGAGCTTGAGGTGCGATAGTGCTGGTCTCTCGTTTCCCATTGAGAACGCTCGCATCGGTGTAATCAAAGAGTTGAAACAGATCGTACAGATGGTTGCGGATCACGGGCAGATAAAGGGAACGTCGTCGGATGTCGTTGTAAGTTGATTTGTCCTGTGAGGTGTGATTGAACAGATAGTCGCGATTCTTCACTTCCAGAAGATTCCCGCCCAGTTCGGGATCAAGTGTGCCGCTGACCGCTAACATCGCATCGCGGAGACTTTCTGCTTTCAGTCGACGGATATTAAACTTCCAGTAAGTGAGATTCCCCGGATCATTCTCTGCATTTTGGGAATCAAAACCACTGCTGCGCTGGTAAGCGTCGGAAAGCATGATCTGTCGATGCATCGCCTTAACCGACCAGCCTTCCTCAATGAATCGATTCGCCAGCCAGTCCAGCAACTCGGGATGTGTGGGGGGAGTTCCCTGCAGACCGAAGTTATCGACGGTCGGTACCAGTCCGGTTCCGAAATGCCAGTTCCAGATACGATTCACCATCACTCGCGCAGTCAGTGGGTGATCCCCATCGGTTAACCAGTTGGCAAATTCCAGACGTCCACTGCGGTTGTCTGAAATTTCAGGCTGCTGGTCTCCTGCAAGCACACGCGGGAAACGACGTGGAACAACATTCCCAAGTGTGAGATGACTTCCGCGGAGATGGATCGCAGTATCAGCTATGGTTCCCTCTTTGACTCCCATCGCAGTGGGCATGACCGGTGCGTTTGATTCGAGTGTTTTGAGTTCTTCTCTGAGCAACTTTAACTGGGTTTGAGTCTCTTCCGGAAAACGTTTTTCGACATCTGCTGGTAATGTTTCGCCAGTGGGCGGTTTGAGTTCGTCTGACGCTGAGGCGATTAACGTGGAAATCTCTTCCTTCTTGGCAGAGATTATAGCGGTATGTTGTTCTTCCTTAGCAATATCAGCAGTTGTAGGAATTGGATTTTCATTCCAGCGGGCAACCTTCTCAAAGGTTTCCATTGCACGCGTACTTTTGAAGATGCCTGCTAATCCGTAGTAATCGTCGTTACCAATCGGATCAAACTTGTGGTCATGGCAGCGTGCACATCCGAGTGTTAAACCCATGAGGCCGCGACCGATGGTGTCGAGTTGCTCATCGACAATGTCCATCTCCATCTTATTACCATCAACTTCTGCCAGAACCTTAGGACCGAGCACCAGATACCCGGTCGCGATCAATCGTACATTACGAAGCTCATAGTCGTCACCAGACTCTAACAGATCGCCAGCGAGTTGTTCGCGAAGAAATTCGCTGTAGGGTTTGTCTTGATTTAATGACTCAACCACATAATCGCGGTATCTCCAGGCATTACCATGAGCCACGTTCTCATCCAGACCATTGGAGTCTGCATAGCGTGCGATATCGAGCCAGTGCCGCGCTTGACGTTCTCCGTAATGGGGAGAGTCAAGCAAGCGGTCCACAACTTTCTCAAAGGCATCCGCCGAATTGTCGTTGACAAAGTTTTCGATCTCTTCGATCGTCGGAGGCAGGCCGATCAGGTCGAAAGTTGCCCGGCGAATGAGCGTCCGTTTGTCAGCTGGTCCTAAAGGCAGAATCCCTTGAAGCTGTTGACTCCGTGAAATGAACGCATCGACTGGGTTATTACCTTGTGATGGTACTTCCGGCTTTTTAACAGGTCGAAAAGCCCAATGCTTTCGTCCTTCAGCAATATCGATATGTTGAGTGGGACGTCGAGAAGCCGTTTCAAGATCCGCATCAGGATGAGGTGCCCCCATTTGGACCCAGCGAGTTAAGTCAGCGATTTCCTGTTTCGAGAGTTTCTCGTCCGGCGGCATCTTTAAATCGTTATCACGATAACTGACAGCAGTAACGATCAAACTGCCCTCCGGCTTACCCGGCAAGAGGGCAGGGCCAGCTTTTCCTCCATTCAACATTCCAGATAACGAGTCCAGTCGCAGATCGGATTCCTGGGAATCAGCTCCGTGGCAATCCGTACAATGCTTCAGCAGCAGAGGACGGATACTCGTTTCGAAGAATTGAATTTCTTGATCACTTGTCTTGTCATCACTCATAACTTGAGTGGGTACGTGCCCCAGGATGATGGCAATGATGATCGCATAATAAGAAAGGCAGGTCGTATTCATGTGGCACATCTCGGGGAGTGTGATATGACAATCATCTGGCAGGCGAGTTCTCTTTATCTTAACTCATATTTCGATTGAATCAAACTGGAATCCGAAGTTAACTGCAATTCAGGACCTGTTTTCTGCATTAAGGCAAAATACGTCTGCGGAATTAGAAATCTGTCATTTTGTCGTCGGCTCAATCAGAGTCAACCATAGCTGACTCGTTGTCGTATCTGGTAATATTGTTGGTGTGACTGCAATGACACGCTTACTCTCATCGCCCACAGGATAGCCCGCAAGCTCAATTGGTCCATTCCAAATTGTCGTTGTCTCTGCTGCCGTTAGTTTGAGAGTGACTTTTTTCTCTGTCGACTGTTTGTGCTCGGACGGAATCGATTCATACGTAATGTTCTCTGGTAGTCCCGCGACCAAGAATGCGATCGATAATTCGAAACCTCCCAAACGTTCTACGGTGATGTTAATTTCCAGAGGTTTGCCTGGCGTAAGACTGAAGTGATTCTCAGACAGACTCAGACGAAAACGAGGCTCATCATCTTCGATTCGAAATTGGTAATAATGCCGAGGACTAAAACTTTGATATCGATCTGAAATGAAAAACGAATATGTCTCATCCAGGGGAGCAGTCCATGCTGTGTCGATATCGAAATTTGTTTTTGCAATATCGTCGAATTCCTTAATGAGTTTTCCAGAGGAATCATTGATTGTCAGCACGGGATCGAGGAAGGAACCGAGAGATTGGGAGAGAACCTGCAGTCGAACTTTCGCACCTTTCTTCAATGACGCCTGATAATGAGGTCGTGCATCACTTCGGTCAATAACACCGAAAACTGAAGCCGGAAGACTCAGTGTTGCGGGAAATGTTTCTGGGCAACTCAAAGGCTGCTTGCCATTTGACTCAACCGGCGGGCAAATCAACTCGACTGGTTTCGAATTGAGCTTGTCCAGATTCCACCCCACAGTTTTATTGACTGTCGTTTGAATGTTTTTAACAGGAACCTGGTAAGTTGCAAAAGCCTGATTGGTTAGGGTCAACCGATATCGAAAGTCTGCTCCCCCAGCATAGTTGATTGTGCTGTTGGGAGTGGAGGGGAAACCAAACAGACGAACATAGTAGGTGCCTTTCTCAGGAACCGTGAAGTTCACCAAGGGGTCAAAACCATGATCGTCGTCGTTCTGAGCAATAACAAAACCACGATGATCCAGCAATTGCAGGACACCATCCATTGGAGATCCAAGTATTTGATGAGCATCCAGCGAAGCGATGAACGTTTCGCTGGCATTCAACGTGACTGCAAAGGTATCGATTTCTCCTGACTTGCTTAAAACTCCATCGACGACCTGCGGAAGATTTTCGATGAGATGAGCTTCTGAAATCGATTGATTGGGTTCCTTTTCCTCGATCTGAGGCAATGCCCCAATGATGAAAGGGATTAATTCGCTGCTGCCGGATGCGTTGTAAAAGCGTATCCATGTCAATTGAGGAGCCGCATCTTCAGCAATTTTCACTGTCAATTCGGTCGCTGTCTCATTGAGTTCTGCCTGCAGCAAATCATCATCTGCGACCCAGATACTTAATGGCAAACTCCCTGGCTTACCCTGCAGTTTGATGACACTTTTTGTCCCTGACTGTCCGCCGGTCGGGAACAGGCCAGTCACAGTTGGAGCCTGGGCCAGAATGCCAGAAGCGGGATTCAAGAGTAAAGTGAAGAATCCAGACCAAACGAACAGGGCTCGGATGTAATTCATGGAAAGATATATCATGATATCAGTTTATGTCATTAATTCGCTAATTGATTCGGCATCGCTGACCAGATGAGTCGGGCGGCCTAGTGGGGTGTAGAGAATCTGATTCGGATCTATTCCCAGTTTGCTGTAAACAGTGGAAACAAAATTCTCAGGGGAAAGCACACGCTCGCTGGCAGAATAGCCTTGTCGATCGGTAGCCCCGACAACGGTTCCACCTGGAGTACCAGCTCCAGCCATCAGCACAGACATCGCATTCGACCAGTGATCCCGACCGCCATCTTTGTTGATTTTTGGCGTTCTTCCGAATTCCCCCAGCACGACAACCAGGGTTTCTTCCAGCAGGCCACGTTCTTCGAGGTCTTCAATCAATGTGGCGATGGTTGCATCGAGTGTCGGCAGGCGGGTTTTACAGGTTTTGAAAAGGTCCCGATGATGATCCCAGCCACCTTCATTCAACGTTACAAACGGGACACCAGCTTCGACAAGTCTTCGTGCAAGCAACGCTCTCTGGCCAAAGGAATGCCGACCGTAACGGGAACGGACGGACTCGTCTTCCAGTCCAATATCAAATGCCTGCTGAGCCGCAGCAGAGGACATCAGATCGTAACTTTGAGAATAAAATTCATCGAGTGCTAAGGCGGGATCTCCAACGGACTTCTCTGCGTAGCGGGGTAGTTGATCGACCAGGTTTCGCAAATCCTGACGATTTCCAAAACGCAGGTCATCCAAACCTGCCGGGAGTGCAACATCGCGAACCCGGAAACTCTTACTGTTTGGATCGCTGGGGACGACGAATGGAGCATATTGAGCACCAAGAAAACTTGGTCCACCAGAGCGTGTCATCGAAGGCATCGAAAAATATGAGGGCAATCCATTTTGATGTCCGCGTGCATGAGCAGTTGCCGAACCCAGACTGGGATGAAAACTGACAAACGCACCACAGCCAACTGGAATTCGAGGAGGAGCCCCCGTCATCATGTAATGGTTGCCCGCACCATGATTTCCCTGGTTGTGACGAATGGAACGGATCACCGAAAATTTGTCGGAAATCCCAGCCAGTTTTTTCAGATGTTCTGAAAACTGAACTCCAGGAACTTTTGTATCAATCGTGTGATATTCTCCACGAATCTCGACAGGAGCTTCTGGCTTCGGATCGAAGGTTTCGTAATGCGTCGGACCTCCATCCAGCCAGACAAGTATACAACTTTTGGCTTTGGCCTTCAGACCTTTAGGCGAATCAGCCGCCTGTAATTGGAGTTTGAGCAGATCGGCAAAGCCAATCCCCAAGGCTGTTTTTACACCCAGTTGGAGACAGTCTCGCCGACTGATTCCCTGGCAGTTTCTATTCCACATGTCTGAATCCTTACAGCCTCTTATTCAAGAGGGATTTCGTTGTACTGTGCTATTAGTCTTTGAAGACGAACTCGGGAGTGTTCAGCAGAGCCCAAAGATAGTCTTCTATTAGTTTTCGTCGATTTTCGGAGGATTGATTAAGATATTCGAGTCCCTGTGTCTGTTCAGTCGGATTGGGATATCGGGAATAAACAGAAAGATAAAGCTGGTTGATCAATGCCTCAGGGGCTTGATCACTCTCTGACAACTGTTTGACAAACCCGCTGTCAGCCGAGATTTTCTTCGCAAGATTTTCAGAATTCATCATGTGAAGTGTTTGAATAACTGTCGAATCGGGAATCCGTTCACAGGGAGGATCCTGATTCGGGTCTGGCCTGGCAAATGCGTCCAGAAACAGCGAGGAAATTCGGTGAGTCCAAAGTTCTTTGGCCCGTGATTCGGGAGCCATTGCGGAAAACGATTCCGGAACCCCCGTTATCTGGCAAACAGAATCGAGCATCACCTCTGCTCGAAGTCGTGTTCGGTATCTTCTGGAGTAATAACGCGTGTCAAATGCATTGGTTGGATTCGGTTGAGAACTCAATCGATAAACCTGCGACGACATGATATATCGAATTAACTCTTTGAGATCGAAATTGTGTTCAACAAAGTATTCTCCAAGATGATTGAGCAGTTCCGGATTGCTGGCCGGGTTGGTCGCACGTAAATCATCGACAGGTTCCACTAATCCGTTGCCCATCAGATCTGCCCAAACGCGGTTCGCCATTGTTTGAGCGAATTTCTGATTATCGGGGGAAGTCATCCAGTCCGCCAGAACAACGCGAGGATCCTGACCTTCTTCGATGGTCTTGGCACTGCCGTACAAAGGTTGGGGAGCAAGTACTTCGTTGGTGAGAGGATGCCGGACTTCGCCTTTATCGCTGACAAACACAAACTCTTCAGAACCAGAAATGGGTGGTGAAACTCCCGTTCCTTTTCGTCCCAATCTGGCAAAGTAAGCCGCGAAGCTGTAGAAGTCTTCCTGTCCGTAAACTTCAAAGGGATGATGATGACATTTGGCGCATTCGAGTCGTACTCCGAGGAAGAGTTGACTGACAATTGTGGTCAACTCATCAGGAGTTCGACGGTCTCGAAACAGAGTCACACTTCCATTTCGGAAAGTGCTCCCCTGAGCCGTGATCAAATCTGTCACAAACTCATCATATGGTTGATTCCTGCGGAACGCATTGCGGATCCAGGTATCAAAACTCATTGTCGCTTTGATGCCGACACGATAAGGATTAGGACGCAATAAATCCGCCCATTTATTCGCCCAGTGTTCCGCGTACTCAGGATCAGCCAGCAATTGATCGACTAGTGTCTTCTCTTTTTCAGGGGCAGTATCATTCAGATAACTGGCCGCTTCATCGGCAGTCGGTAAGCGTCCGACAATATCAATATAAGCACGCCGCAGGAATTTATGCTCCTCTGCAGTTTCTGAAGGGCGTACATTCAACGTTTTCAATTTCCCCCAGATAAGCCGATCAATCTCATTATGAACTGGCAGGGAACTGTATTCGCTCTCGGCTACAGGCTCCGTAAGAGGAATCGACGCGGTGAAAACAGCAAAATGCCCGGAATATCGAGCCATGATGGCCGCTTCGCCTGTGAGATTTCCTATGGTGACCACTCCATGTTCATCAACGTCTGCAATCGGACTTTCATTGGATTGATACGTGGCAAAGTCAGTGACATCTCGTTTTGAGCCATCGCTGTAGAAAGCCGTCACCTGAAGTGACTCACTTCGTTTATCCAGAAATCGGGTTTGAGTCGGATTGACTTCGACTCGCAACAATTCAGGAGTTCCAGGAATACTCCGCGGCATCCCGGAGACGATCCATTCCTTAAGGATCTGATATGCGGCTTCCTCTTCCGAAAAAATCTTTCCACCACCATGCGGCAACTTCGCAGCAGGTTTCGCTAAGAACAGACTTTCATCGGGGCGAGCCGGGGTGATGCGTCTGCCACGGGTATCGTTGACCAATGCGTCGAAATCGAAATCGGAATCAAACCCGAGCAAAGAAAGCTGAAATCCGTTCTGGCCACGCTGCTTGCCGTGACACGCTCCGGAATTGCAACCGTAGCGGGTCAAAATCGGCTGGATATCTCGATCAAAATCGATCCCCGAGTTTTGCTGTGGAGTTGCTGCATGGGAAATCGATGTATCAGAACAGATTGAAGCCGTTAATAGCATAACGATGGTTAGAAAATGAGCCATAGAGATCAACATCTGTTGACTCTTGCACCAATCCTTCGATAAGCAAATGGAATTCATTGAAAATGAGGCTTCCGAATAACAGCAGGTGAGAAGGCAGGGAGGGAGTAATTAAATTACTTCAGTATCATCACATTCGTTATTCCGGTTTGTCAAGGTTATATAGAAGATAATGCTACAAATCAGCGTGAACGGAAGGTGTTGGATGTCAAGACTTCGATGACGATTGTTTGAAGTCCATAGTGATCAGCTTTGACACGTTCCAGAATGTCTTCGATTTCAAACTGATCCGACCGTTCCATGTGTCGACCGGTTGAGTAGGTGAGCAGTTTTTCGATCAGGCTGCGTGTGAAGAGATCGAGGCGAGTTTCGAGAAGGACTTTTTTAAAGCTATCGAAGTCTTCAAACTTTTCTCCTGAGGGGAACTTTCCTGTGGGATCGACTTTGGGAGATTTGGAGCCAGCATACTTATCTCGCCAGCGACCAATGGGGTCGAAAGATTCAAGAGCATGACCGTGGGGATCGATGTTTCGATGGCAGACATAGCAGGTATGATCGCTACTATGAATTGCTAATTTCTCACGGATGGTTTTCGCACCACTGACGTCGGCATCGAATGCTGGAACTTCGTCCGGGGGAGGCGGAGGGCTCGTTCCGAGAATATTTTCGAGCACCCAGACGCCACGAGTCACAGGGGAAGTATCGACACCATTGGCGCTGACAGTCAACACGCCAGCCATCCCAAGAAGCCCACCACGCTTTTTGTTATCAGTCAGGCTAACCCGTTGAAAACCATCCTCTAAGCGAAGCGTATCTTTCTCTGGCAACTGGTAAAGATTCGCCAATTTCTTATCAACGAACGTGTAGTCAGAGTCCAGGAAATCGGCCACCGAGCCATTCTCATCGAGCAGAGCCCGGAAGAATAAACGAGCCTCCTGCTTCATCGAATCCGGTAAAATTTGAGCGTAATATTCCCAAGCCTCTTTTCGGGGTGGAGGCAGATCGCCGATTGCTCGCAGGTTGAGCCAGCTATCGAGAAAGCCGTTGATGAATTCCTCAGAACGGGGATCACTAAGCAGGCGGCGCACCTGTTTCTTCAATTCCTCAGTCTCGGTCAATCGACCAGATTCGGCAGCCGCAAATAGTTCGTCATCAGGCGGAGTCGTCCACAGGGCATAAGAGAGACGGGAAGCAAGGTCATAAGGATGGAGTTTGCTTTCTTCTTCGGGAGTAATCTCGCTGAGGTAGAGAAAAGAGGGTGAGCAAAGAATCATCTTTAGCGTATCGAGTGCCGCCTGGCGCGGTGTCGCTTGCTCGAATAATCGTTTCTCGTAAAGCGCTTCGATCCGTTGCTGATCGGATTCGTTCAAAGGACGCCGATAGGCACGCTTAGCAAAGGCGAACAGCTGCTGAATCGCAAGATCTTCCTGAAAGCCTTCGCTTCCAAAGACCGCAATTTCTTCTTTACTTCCCCCCGGTTCAACAATCGGTCCATGAACTTTGATTTCGCCGATCTTGATATGCGGCAGTTTCCCCTCACGTAGCAGAGTTGTGCGACTGACCCCATCTTGCGGCTTCTCGAATTCGTCTTTGTATCGTTTGTTGGTTTCGATCACCGATGCCCTTGATTCATAAGGCCCATTTGGAAAGATAAAACGTGGTGTCTGACCTGCTTCGAGCCATACGCGGAAGGTCAACCACTCTGGTTGATCATCCGGGACGATTGCACTTGCCAGAATCGGTTCAATCGCCTGTGGGTAATGGATGTGTCCCTTGGTGACATCACCGGGAACGACAGCGAGTTGGAAGGGTTCGGAAAAATCGATGCGAAAGATTTTGGGATCGTAATGAGTATCCCGATGCATCGCTTGAGCATTCACTTCAATGTCGTAAAGTCCAGAGACCGGCACACCTTTCAGAAAATCTTCGATGTGACCATATCCGCCTTGCCGCGTATCTGTGTTGGGTTGTTCGTACAGACAGAGGAACTCGTAATTAAAAACACTTCGGTGAGAATTTGAGAGTTCCTCATACTGCTTAAAATTATCAGTGAAGTGCCAGGATTGGGTCTTGATCTCAGGTTTTCCCAGACGTGTCTCGACCAGTCGCGTGGCTGCCTCAAAATATTGATCCAGAAGGAAACCTGAAGTGACCAGCGCCTCGCCGATGTTATCCATATGCTGACTGGTATTTTCTTTTGGAAAATCAGCCGTCAGTCCGAGCGTATCGACGCGGCGGTCAAAAAGAACCGCCAGGGTGTTTTCATATTCGCGATTGGAGAGTCGACGCATGACCGTACGTGACCCAGAGCTTTCAAACTGACTGCGAGCTTCCTGAATTCGATCTCGCAGTGCAGTCACCAGCAGGACGCGATGCTCATCACTTGGCTGTACGGCATCATCAGGTGGCATTTTCCGGAGAGTGACCTGATCAATGATTTCATCAGCGGTGATCAGATGTTCGAGCGATTGAATCGGAAGGACAAATGATTCGAAGTTACGCTCACCCTCAGACGTACTTGTGTTGTGACAATCAAGACAGTGTTTTTTTAGAAAACTGGCAACGAAATCATTGTCTTTAGGATCTGTTTCAGCCGCGAATATCGATGAGGAGACTGCTACTGAAAAGGCAATGCCCCAACTGACTCTACATATTGTCGCTCGAACAAATTCAAAAAAATGCATATTCATGGTTACGAAAACGTTCCGGTACTCGTTCCGAAGGATTCTTTCTGAACGCCCATACGTTGGGCGATATCCAGGAAGAGATTGCACAACGGGACTTTGCCAGGGCCACTGGTCGGTGCCTGTTTAAACTCTCCTTTTCCATAGCCGCCACCAGCCACGATAATCGGCAGATCTGAGTTTGTGTGAGAGTTGGCGCTGCCCATACCACTACCGAAGAGGACCGTTGTCGAATCCAACAGCGATTGTTCGCCATCCTGAATTCCGGCAAGTCGCGTCAGAAACTTTCCATACTGCTCCAGTTGATACTTTTCGAGTGTGATGAGTTGGGCAATCGTTTCTTCATCGTTGCCGTGATGCGATAATCCGTGATAGGACTTATCGATCCCCAGATGCTGCGGTAAAAAACTGCCTCCAATCTCCAGTGTTGCGATGCGCGTTGAATCTGTCTGTAACGCGAGCGCGATCAATTCGTAGAGCATCGGGAGATCTTCAACCGTGTTTTTGTCAGCTGGCTTATCAAATGGAGCCTCCGGCTTGGGTTGATCCGCCCAGCGTTGGCGGAGTTCTAAACGTTTTTCGACATCACGAATCGAACTGAAATATTCATCGAGCTTGGCTTTGTCTTCGGTGTTCACTCGTTTGGAAAGAGCACCCGCTTCCTCGCGGATTGAATCGAGAACAGATGCCTGCAAAGAGTTTGCCTTCACTTGTTGTTTGTGACGTTCTTCGGAATCGGTGACGAACAGTCTGTCAAACAACTCAGCCGGCCCCGTGATCGGTGGAACCCGGACACCGGACTTGGTCCACGAAAGTTGGCACCCGCCATGAATCCCACCTTCGGAGCCTACGGTTAGCGATGGAAATCGTGTTTGATTTCCCACTTCATCCGCGATGAACTGATCAATCGTGACATTGCCATCCGCCCGGTTTTTTGACTCATGATGCAGCAAACCCGATAAAAACGTATGCACCGCGAAGTGGCCTCCACGAAGACCATGATCCAATCCACGATAGATCGTGATCTGATCGCGATTCTCAGCCAGTGGTTTCAGCAGGGGCGTTTCTTCAAATGCTTTCCCCGTCGTCTCTGGGAAAAAATGCTTCTGCTGAAAGCCGAGCAGGTTCCCGATAGCAACAAACCGGCGAGCTCCAGTTCCTGCACCGCGAGAAACAGCAACTGCCGAGTTCTCAATATCTGCACCAGTCACCAATGATGGCAACCCCGGCAATGCGAGAGAGGCTGCAGCGGATCGAAGAATAAAACGTCGGCGATTGATGGAATTTTTCATATAAAGATTATATCCGATAATGTTAATTAATAAAACACCTGATTATCAGTTAATTCGCTATTTCACTGTACTTCACAAGACTGAGTGTAACTGCACTGGTCATCACACTTAAAGTGAAAACCATGCACGCAAGACAGGCTCTAAATTTGGAAACATACCTTTCCCTTGACATCAGTATCGGAAATCTCGACCGTTAATCTCTAAATCGTAGTAACGACGACCTCCCAGGATAGTCAGCTAAATGCCGTATGAGAACAGGATCAGGAATTCATTCATACGACATTGAATTGGAATCTTTAGAGAATTCGAATTAATCAATATGAGAAAGATGAACATCATGACTGCTGACTCAAGGACCACTCGACGTCGTTTTCTGGCAGCATCAACTGTCGGTTTTGGCAGCATGTTGTTGACTGGGAATCAGACTTTGCGGGCTGATTCGAGCGAGATCGCATCGACCGATCATTTCTGGTATCGCCTCGCTCCTGCTGGACCCTACATCGATTCTCAACGAGATAATAAAGCCTTTGGCTTCGGGTATGGGAAAGTATATCTCTCTGAAGACAACGGAAAAACCTGGCCACACGATGCGAATTTTCGCAATGCAGAAAATATCACATTCAGTTGCATCCTGAAGACCGGTAACATTCTGTTTGCGACGCGCACCAAACTCTATTTAAGTAAAGACAACTTAAAAACCTACAATCAAGTCATCGTCCAGAAACCTGATGGCAATGATTATCTGCCTCACACGCCACTTGATCCGAATAATCCTGGATGGTATTTCCACCCTCTCGATGGTGTTCATACCTGGGAGGTTGAAGGAGAGGAGATGCTCGTTTGGGGGAATTATTGCAACGTCATGGGCGGTGCGGTTCCAGTTAATATTTATTACTCAACCGATCAGGGCCAGTCAGTAAAAATCGCATACTCGTTTGGTCAAAACCCGGTCTTTCAACAGAAAGGTGCCCAGGCAGGGGACCTGTTAGGCAACCCGGATAATCCTGTGGTCTGTCGCCATGTTCATTCGGTGGCTTATAATCCAGCTGAGAATGCTTTTTATGCCTGTACCGGAGATCATGATCGAACGGCGGCTGACGGGACGAATCTGCAGGAATGTCATTGGTTGCGAGGAATCTATGATAAAACTCGGGATTCCTGGGATTGGAAGGTTCTAGTTTCCGTGAATTCCAACTCTCGTTTCAAATCTGGTGGAATCAATTTTGTAAATGGCCAACTTTATTGGGCAGCCGATGCTAATGGAAACAATGGGACGATGCCGCATGACCGTGGCTTATTTACCTGTGCACCGAGTGATCTCACGGATATCAGAAAGCATACCCGGTTGTACAATCCGCTCTATGAATCCGCCAATATGATCATTGAGGACGATGTGATTTTGTCGGCTCACTATGCCCCCGCATCGCCTTATTCGACCGGCTTTACAATATCACCTGATATGGGCAAGACCTGGGCAGAGTATGATCTGAAAGAATTTGGCAAACGATCCCCGGTTCGCTTTCACAAGAAGAACAGCGAAGGCTGGTTTCGAGTCGATCTGAGAAAAGGTTGGATCGAACGTAGCGAAGTGCTTTTCATCAAGCCAAAATCAGTATAGCGACTATGTGAACTGTCATTAGGCTGCCAGCCGAATGACAGTTCTTGATCTTCTTGTTTGGCTTTTGGGCGATTTCCGGGTGTGAAGTTACATCCAGGATTCAATCAGAATCAGAACGATTACGAAAAATGTGGAGAATACAGAATGCAACGACGGACATTTCTAAACAACTCTCTGGGGATCGCTGCGACAGGTATTCTTGCGAATCATTTTGCCAGTGTCAGTGAAAGTGGAACTCCTGCAGAGTCAACATCTGTGGAAAATCTGACAGCTCGACTCCCCCCAGCCGTCGAACATGCCCGCTCTGTGGCTCTGGATGTCCTGAAGCCATCGACAAAACAGCTGGAACATGGCCTCCGGCTACATGCAGAGTCGGTGGTGTTCGACTCCTATGGCTTTGCTCCACGAGCCGCAATTGATGGCTCAGCCATTGCGGCAGCGATCGAAGCCGGGGCGTCCGATATCGAACTTTCAGATATGCGGGAAGAGATGTCGATGACCCGCTACGTTCACGACGCAGTCGAGCAACAGGAGTTTCTGAATGCATGGAGAATATCAGGCGTGACTTGCATTTTTCAGAATGCCGGGGAAGAAGGGCAGGACCCTCTCGTGCTCATGAAGAGGCTGGCACGGTTTACTTATGCAACCGATCTGCTGAAAGAATATATGACCAAGGCGACGACGCCAGAAGATGTGCTTACAGCCAAGCAGGCAGGAAAGCATTGTCTGTACTTGACTGGCAACGGGGTGCCGTTAACTCAAGCATGGGTGTCGGTGCCGGATGAATTGCGGTATCTGCGTCTGTTTTATCAGTTAGGCATTCGGATGATGCATTTGACATATCAGCGTCGTAATATGATTGGAGATGGGTGTGGTGAAACTGCTAACGCCGGATTAAGTGATTTCGGGAGAAGCGTGATTGCAGAGATGAATCGTGTGGGGGTGATTCCTGATTGCGCCCATTCGGGATGGCAAACGAGCCTCGAAGCGGCACAGATTTCGTCTAAGCCGGTTGTCGCCAGTCATACTGTTTGTGCGGAACTGGACAGCGATCCTCATGCGCGCAGCAAACCCGATGAAGTGATTCGTGCAATTGTCGACACTGGCGGACTGATCGGTATTTGCTGCATCCCCAAATTTCTTCGGGGCTCGGGCGATATCGAAATGCTGCTCAATCATATTGAATATGTCGCGAAGAAATTTGGTGTCGATCACGTCGCAATCGGGACTGACATCGCCTATACCTCTCAAAATGCAGAAGCAGAAAATAAGAAGGTTCCCCGCAGGCCCCGTCGCAGAGAAGATTTTCGATCTTTGTGGCCGAACGATTCGTTTATGACAACATCGAAAATGACAGCAAGTCTCGCCTGGACAAACTGGCCTCTGTTTACCGTGGGGCTCGTGCAACGAGGCTTCAGTGATGAAGAGATTCAGAAAATCATTGGTGGGAATGTCATGAGAGTCTGTCGATCGAGCCTTCCTTAAACCATGCTGATAAACTTTTGAACTGGCATAAAGACTGACCCGTTCCTCAATTCACTCTGGAGAAACATATGCGATGCATTACACAATTAATGCTCATTCTGGTTGCGCTACTTTGTGCAAGCAAGCACAGTGAGGCTGCTGAAAACACGGAAGCACCTAAGTTACGCATCATCTGTTTTGGTGCCCATCCTGATGATGCCGAGTACAAAAGCGGAGGCACAGCTGCACTCTGGGCTGAGCAGGGACATCACGTTAAATTGGTTTCGGTGACGAATGGAGATATCGGTCATTGGAAAATGGCGGGAGGAGAACTCGCACAGCGAAGGACAGCGGAATCGGCTGAAGTCGCAAAACGTCTGGGAGTCACTTCACAGGTTCTCGACATTCACGATGGAGAACTACTGCCGACTCTCGAAAATCGGAGAACAATCACACGGCTGATTCGTGAATGGGATGCCGATATCGTGATTGCTCATCGCCCCTGGGATTATCATCCCGATCACCGTTATGTGGGAGTTCTTGTTCAAGATGCTGCCTTCATGGTGACCGTTCCGTTCTTCTGTCCGGATACGCCACCTTTGAAGAAAAACCCAGTATTTCTGTATTCGAGCGACAACTTCAAAAAGCCTTATCCGTTCGATGCGGATATCGCTGTGGGGCTTGATGATGTGTTTGAAAAGAAAGTCGATGCGCTTCTCGCGCTTGAATCTCAAACATTTGAAGGAGGAGCGTTGGGTAGTGCGGAAAAAACTGCAAAAAGTCCTCCTGCGTCTCAACCGGAGTTGAGACGGGCATGGCTACGGGAACGCTGGGAACGTCGACAGGGAGGCGAAGCCGATCGATTTCGGGCTGCACTGGTGCAATGGTATGGACCCGAAAAAGGAAAACAGATTCGTTTTGCGGAAGCATTTGAAATCTGTGAGTACGGCCGACAACCCAATGCTGCAGAGATTAGAGAACTCTTTCCCTTCTTCCCAGAACCAGAGTAGGTTACGGCCTCTCCAGATGTTACTATTAATTACTGGAGTTGGATGACGTTGTAAATTAGTTCCACAGATTTCGTTTCTGGAATTATTCAATAATTCGTGTACTTAAACCTGAATCTGCCAAATGTTGGGCATGATTCTGTATAAAGTTATTTATGTCGAAAAAATCCTTACCGTTAAAAGAGTGGGATGGCATCATGACCGCTATGATTTTAGCGACAATTGTAGTTGTGCTGGGAGGAAATTCTGCAGTCGCAGCAGACGAGTTAGTTTATCCAATCGACATCGCCGTTGGGACCGAAGGACAACTTTTTATTGCTGATTTAAAATTACCCGGGCTCTGGCATATTCAGAATGATTCAACCAGTGTTGTTTTGCGGGGAGAAAAAAAGTATGGAACGCCATTAAATGCAATCCGGTGTGTAACGGTTGATCAGACTGGAACAGTATTTGTCGGTGACTCAGCTACGCGAGAAATCTATCGTTGTGATGAACAATGGCAATTGGCCCCACTGACGAATGGAACCATTGGTATTCCACTCGATGTCATCGCTGCAGGCGAAGATTTGTTTGCAGTGGATGCAGAGAATCAAACCATCTGGCGTCTGTTTAAAGATGGAAGTAATCCTCAGAGCATCGGGAAAATTGATGGTATTCGCAGCTTAGCCGAAGGTGCGGAGGGACAGTTAATCTGTTTGACGACTCGCGGAAAACCGATTCGAAGTCTATCTTTTTCAGGAGAAATGAAAGAGATAGACTGTGGAATTGAGTTTGAATTTCCAATTCAGATCGTGAAGAAGCAGGAAAAATACATAGTCCTTGATACTTACGCGGTCAAGATATGGGAACTCGATCTGAACTTGCAGAATTCGCAGGCTCCGCGTGAATTGTTATCCGGAAATCCATTGAAAAAGCCTGTTTCACTGGCAGTGTCCGGAAACGACCTATTGGTAATTGATGCGGAGCTCAAGTCGATATTCCGTATTTCACAATCGGGTGAAATACAGAAAATTACCAACTCTTTTTGAGGCATTTCCAGTTACGCTCACTATCTCTGACTTAAAAAGTTTATTCACTGATCAGATCACGAATTGATGTCCAGAATATACGTTGTCGCTGAGATCTGGATTGCGGAGTCGGTTCAGGAGTATCTGGTAAATCGTCATTTGCCCGAATTGCCGGGTATGTCGCTGTTGCTCGCGTTGGAAACGGTTCGCTGGACTGGCCATAGACTGTGTTCAAATCAAAATCTTTATCATAGCCGACATTGTGCAGAATAAAGTCACGTGTCCAACCGGAAGGAAGATCGTTTGCTGGTGCCTGAAAACTCATTACGATTTCATCTCCCGGCTGCATGACAACCAGTTGATCGTCTTCCGCTCTGAGCAAATGGCCGACATCCCCGTAAGCTGTAAAAAAGCCATGGGCAGGGGGCCATGCTGGCAATGTATTTACTGAATTATAGTCGTACGATTCGGGGCCTGATCCCGGATGAGGTATTATCTGAGAGACACCCCGATAGTGTAAATGGCTTGTTTCCATTTCGAGTACTGTTGGGGTCAACTCCTGTTTAACGATGTCCGTCGAAAAAAAGAGTTGGTCCCAATAGATTTCCATACTCGAGACAAGACGGACTCGATAATCGTCGGTGAGAAATCGATCCGTCAGATCAATGACAATCGTCTTCGTCTTTCCACCAGGAAATCCACAACTGGGGTCGATGGTTTCCCATTCTCCAGACGCGTTCGGAACCTGCAAATACGGAGGGCGAGAAGCAGCTGCTTGTGGACTTTGGCTCAGTGCAACATTCAAAGAGGTATCCGACGGAAAGACCCAGCCTTGCAGGAAGAGCTTAATCGATTCCGCATTCGAAAGTTCGCCGAGGTCAATTTCCATAAACCAGGGCTCTGTCACGCCCTGAAAATATTTCCGATGAAATGGCTTTGCATATTTGTCGTCTCGCAGTTTCAGCAGTGGCAGCAGATCATTGCCTTGATCGTCAATTACGGCCCTCGGAACTCTGGGATTCTCGACAACATGGATCATGAATTCCGGAGTGCTTGAAGAGGCAACTTTCTCATTGGAATAAACATCGAGATTTGCAGGATGGTCAATTGCTAACAGGCGAACTTGATCAAAGTAAGCTGCTTCCCACAATTCTTCGGTCAGCCGAATTTCATATTTATCATTACGTGGTTTCAATTGGTCAGATTCTATCAGTAAATATTCCCAGGGGCGAGTTGGAGCGATGACGCCTTCGGCAAATTGCAGACCAACCGGTGATGCCCAAAGCAAGTCAGTCACGAATTCGAAATAATTTCCGTTCCAGGCATAAAGATACGGACAAGATCCCTTCAGTCGTTGCTCTTCACAAATAAAGAGATTGTTTTTTGGTTCAATGACATTCTGTGGTATTCCATTAGGCCAGACGACTCGAACGACATCAGCCTGTTCAATCGCTCCCAAGCCAAAATGGATCACTTGCCGGTCCACAACACGGGGCTGATAATTCTCGCCAGCCTTCAACTCCATCAAACTTCCCCAGCCATAGTGGTTGACGCGGCCGCTCGCTGAAGTTTGCTCGCCCTTGACCTGCTGTCCATGAAGAGCAATTTTAAGAAAAGGATTTTGATTGCCTCCCTCATTTCTCTGCCACCAAATTCCCGTCGAATTCCAGATTAAGCCATCCAGATCGCCATCCCCGTCCAGATCTTCAACAACTCCTGTTTTTTTGACCTGTTGATCGAAGTTGTCTGAAGACCACTTGAGAGACGAATTGGTTTGTTCAAATGTTATTTCACCCGTCCGGCGAAGGATTTTGAACTCATCGGATGAAGCATCTTTTAAAGCGATGTCCTGAAATCCGTCATTGTCATAATCGAACAAATACATCTCATTGCCAGTCAGTCCGGTCTCGTTTACGGTATCCGACCATCGAATAGAGCCGGGAATTGAAATTTTACTTGGCAGATAGACAATTTCTCCCTCTCGACAAAACAGCAAATCCCAGGAGGCGTTGGAATCGAAATCCACGATCTTGAGATCAGTTATATTCTTGCTCTCGCCAATTGAGTGGATTTGTTCCCAGCGGAGTGAGCCATGACGCATGTTTTTCAGATAGCCGATTGATTTTCGACCTCGCAGGACGATGTCGAGATCAACATCCCGGTCGAGGTCGATCGCAATTGCCTCTTCACAGAAAAAATCATCAGGAGGTAATGCAGAGCGAGCCGTGACGTCAGAGAATTGGAACTCTCGATAATTGGCCCAGAGAGAAACTTTTCCCTCAAAATCGATAATGATTAAGTCCAGATCGCCATCGAGGTCAAAATCAGCTGCAGAGACAGCAGTAACGTTCGAAAGCTCTGCTAAGGATTCTGATTGAGTTTGTCGAAACGAAGAATTCTCATTAGAAACTTCTGTGGGATTTCCCATGAGATTCTCATAAATGGCAATCCCGGCTGAGCCAAAGCAAATCAGATCAAGATCCGCAAGTGCGCAGGGAGCCCCCTCTATTTTTGAGGACAAATTTGGGTCCGAGTCTTGATCAAGATCAGCAAGAATGAAATCTGTATATCCTGCATCGATCATGACACTGGAAATCACACTGGAAGCTTTTCCGTTTATATCTGGTGTAATAACACTTAGTAGATTATCAGCGAGTAATACTAATTCGAAGCTTCCGTTCAGGTCCATATCTGCAATTTCAACCCTTTTGAGTTCACCGATGGATTTCGGTAAGTCAATCTGCTGGGAAGAAAAACTAACTTCAACAGCCTTTGGAATATCCAAGGGTTGTTCTGAAATGTTTGCTTCAGTGTTGGTGGAAAAACGGGTGCGAATAAATTCAAGTGTATTCGGCATTAAGCTCATCCGGTCGCTTTGTGCAATTTCTTCCGGTCGTAATATGTTTCCCAGTAGTCGGCACTGACGCGTGACAACATCCCATTTTTCGGCATGGACTGCTTCCTGAATTTCAGAAATCATCTTTGTTGGATTTAAGCGTGTACGTTGCTCAACGCCACTTGCAAAGGGGGCAATCATTTCTTGAAGTCGAATGAGGCTGACGGTAATTTCGCGACGCTGAAGTTGATCTTGATAGTTAATAATCTGCAGCAACGCCCAGACATTGTCGGGAGCAAGTGCAGTGACTTGTTCGAGAGCTGCTAACGTATTATTAATTTCTTCCGACTGTCTGTCAGACTCTGAACGGGCCAGAAAAAGTTCAAACCACACGGACGGATTATTTTGACTTCGCTGGGTCGCGCTGATTGCTGCTGCGATTTGCCCTGAGAAATTGCCTTTAATCTTATTCACCCGACTGAGTAGTAAATACGGTATTGCGCTGTCAGGGTCTGTTGAGATTACGGATTCGATTTGTCGTTCCGTCGCATCAATTTGATCAGCGAACTTGTTCGGATTCGCTGCGGCGTTTTCTAATTCCAACTGAAGAGTAAGCCCGACTGCTAAATTATACTGAGCAAAAGCATCCTCAACTGGAAACTGAGAAGCGATCTCATTCAGCAACGGGATCGCGTCTTCGGGCAATTGATTTTCCAGATATGCGATTGATCGTTGTCTCAACTTCAGCAAATCGGGAAGCTGAGATGAATCAATCCGAGGGGTATCCAGAGGGCTAAACCAATTGAAAATCAGGATCGCTAATACCGCTATCGCGACAGCGAATGCAACAGAGATGACGTAGTTACGAGTGCGCATTTTGGTAATAACAATGTACCTTTCCAAAGTAGTTCAATCATAACTTGTTTCCAGCAGTTCGCTATCGTATGATTGAGGGCTTATGTGTGTCTGCTTGTCATAATCTTTTCAATTCGAGTCATTATTCAAATGCCCGACCATAATGCTTTAAAGCCTAAGAATCGTCCTGCAATTGGTAAACCGTTACGGAAACTTTACTTTTGCGTCTTAGCGTTATGTGTTCTGATTGTTGCCAATTCAATATATTTGGCCGGTGTGACATTTCTGGAATGGTTTCGGAGTGAAATTCTCCAGAACTATTTTTATCAGGTGATGTTTCTCTTTCATATTTTGATAGGACTCATCCTGCTGGTACCGGTCGGTTTGTTTATTGGCTATCATTGGAGTAATACCAGAAATCGCAAGAATCGGCGAGCCGTTCGGGTTGGCTATGCGCTAACTGGTATCGTGCTGTTACTCTTTGTGAGCGGGTTGCTACTCGTCCGTGTCTCAGGCATCTTTGAGTTGAAGCATCCGCTGTCTCGCTCGGCAATCTATTGGCTTCACGTCGGCACTCCACTGATAATAGTGTGGCTGTACTGGATGCACCGACTGGTTGGGCCAAAGCTGCGCTGGAATCATGGAGCTCGTTTCAGCATCGCAACATTGGCATTGGTTGCCGGGATGGTCGCCCTGCATTTTCAAGATCCTCGAACCTGGCAAGTTGCCAAGCCGGAGAGCGGGACAAAATATTTTGAACCCTCATTAGCGCGAACTGCATCTGGGAATTTCATTCCCGCTAAAACATTGATGAACGATCAATACTGCAAGGAATGCCATGCAGATGCCCACAAAGGATGGGAGAAGAGTGCCCATCATTTCAGCTCATTCAATAATCCTGCCTATTTGGTCAGTATCCGAGAAACCCGCCATATCGCATTTGAGCGAGATCAATCTGTGCAGGCGTCGCGCTGGTGTGCTGGTTGTCACGATCCTGTCCCCTTTTTCAGTGGCGCATTTGATGATCCTCAATTTGATGATGTGAACCATGAAACATCTCAAGCGGGAATTACCTGCACAACCTGTCATGCGATTACTGATGTTCCCAGCGTCCGTGGAAATGCCGATTTTGTCATTGATGAACCTGTTCATTATCCGTTCGCATTCAGTGAAAACGAACTTTTGAAGTGGGTCAACAAGCAGCTCGTCAAAGCCAAGCCTGAATTTCACAAGAAAACGTTCCTGAAACCATTGCATCAATCGACGGAATTCTGCTCAACCTGTCATAAGGTTAGCCTTCCTTTTGAATTGACCAAATATAAGGAGTTTTTACGAGGACAAAACCACTACGATTCCTTCTTTCAAAGCGGTATTTCTGGGCATAATATCCGCAGCTTTTATTATCCACCTATTGCTGACCACAACTGCAATCGTTGTCACATGCCTTTAAAAACGTCCAATGATTTTGCAGCTGCTCTTTTCGATGATTCGAATCAACTGAAAATTCATGACCATTTGTTTGTCGGAGCGAATACTGGACTGGCGTGGCTGAAGAAGAATCCAGAAATCATTCAGGCTCATAAAGAATTTATGAAAAAGGATGTCATTCGGCTGGATCTGTTTGGAATTCGTGAAGGGACTTCAGTCGATGCAAACTTGATCGCACCACTTCGGCCAACGGTTCCAGAACTCGAACCTGGAAATAGTTATTTAATCGAGATGGTGATTCGAACTTTGCGGGAGTTGGGGCATCATTTCACACAAGGTACGACAGATTCGAATGAAATCTGGATTGAAATCATTGTCAAAAGTGGCGATCGCATTATTGGCCATAGTGGTGGGATGGATGAGAAACGTCAGGTCGATCCCTGGTCGCATTTTGTGAATACATTTATGCTTGATCGGAATGGAAACCGAATCGACCGACGAAATGCTCAGGATATTTTTACGCCTCTTTACAGTCACCAAATCGCTCCAGGGACCGCTCAATCTGTCCACTATCGAATTGATGTGCCTGAAGATCTGGTACAACCAATCGAAGTCATTGCCAGGTTACATTATCGCAAATTCGATTCGACATACATGGATATTATTGCCAGGAGCCTGAAGCCGGAGGATGCACCTCTAAGAGGCTACGAACCCGGTCAGGAATATTTGAATCCATTACCCATCATTACATTAGCGGAAGATCGAATCATGTTACCTGTTGCGGGGCAGGAGGATTCTATCTCCCAGCAGGAATCAACAATTCCCCCATGGCAGCGCTGGAATGATTATGGGATTGGATTACTGCTCAAAGGGAAAGTGGAATTACGCCAGGCGGCTCAAGCATTTGAAAATGTAGAGGCCAGTGGACGATACGATGGTCCGCTTAATCTGGCACGTGTCTATTTTACGGAAGGTCGACTGGATGAAGCCGTCGCGGCTGTAGCCAGGGCGTCGAAAGCGATTGACCCGAAGGCTCCCAAATGGACCTTGGCCTGGATGAGTGGAATTGTAAACCGCCAGCAAGGTTACTTTGTGGAAGCCATTTCAAATCTGGAAAGTGCTCTTTACGATCGAACGCCCGATATGATTGAACGTGGCTTCGACTTCAGTCAGGACTACTCCGTGATTAATGAACTGGCACAAACTTATTTTGACGTGGCAAAGCGAAATCGTGGTGAAGAACGTCGTCCTGTTCGAGAAGAATTTCTCAAAAAGAGTCGTGATGAATTCAAGAAAGTGTTACTGCTCGATCCTGAAAACGTTACGGCTCACTATGGCTTGCAACAAGTCTATGCGCAACTGGGAGACCTGAAACGCTCTGAAGAACACATGAAGTTGCATACGACGTTCAAACCGGATGATAATGCCAAAGATCGTGCGATTGCAGCGGCTCGTACAAAGTATCCGGCTGCCAACCATGCCTCTGAACCTGTTGTAATTTACGACCTTCAGCGTGAAGAAGCGAAAAGCTACACGGAATCTCCGAGTGCCGAATAGCATGTTGATCTTCCCGAAATACATCGATCTCTTTATCAACGATCAGCCGATAGAAATTCTTACTCTGTGATGACAAATTTAAACTACTCAAAGCATGATTCCGAAATTGACGAAGAGGATGATGCGGTCATTGGCCAGGCATTTGGCTACTCCGTCCTGGTGATTCTCGTGCTCCTGTCAACTGGCGGAATCAGTGTCTACTTCTTCTGGCCTGAAGCTTCACCGGAAGAAATTCGGACTACAGTCATTGAGATGCCGGAACTCCGGGATCGTATGGAGTCGGAAATTCCAGATATTCCTTTTGAGGATATTACAGAAGAGGCCGGAATTCATTTCCGTCACGAAAATGGAGCTGCTGGAGAGAAACTACTTCCTGAAACAATGGGAGGAGGCTGTGCTTTTTTTGATTGCGATAACGACGGGGATCAGGACATCCTCTTCATCAATTCCAAGACTTGGACGAACACCTCAAATGAGATGCCTGCCCGGACAGAACTCTATTTGAACGATGGAACTGGACAGTTCAGGGAAGCAGCTCAGGAGTGGAATATCAACTTAGAAATATATGGGATGGGCGTTGCATGCGGTGACTATGACAATGACGGCAATACCGATGTCTATATTACCGCAGTCGGCTCTAATCGTTTACTTAGAAATACGGGATCTTCCTTTGAAGATGTCACAGAGTTAGCGGGAGTCGCCGGGGGAGAGGAAGACTGGAGCACGTCGGCGGGGTGGTTTGATTATGATAATGATGGACGACTGGATTTATTCGTCTGTAACTATCTTGAATGGTCCCGTGCGTTCGACCTGAATCAGAATTTTCAACTGATTGGAAATGAACGGGCTTATGGCCGCCCTCAGTTTTTCCCAGGGGCTTTTTGCGTGCTTTATCACAACGAAGGCAATGGTCAATTTCGGGATGTCAGTCAGGATGCCGGAATTCAAATCACGAATCCAACAACAGAGAAACCTCTGGGGAAATCATTGGGGGTAACGTTTGATGATTTTGATGCAGATGGCTATCTGGACATTTTTGTTTCCAACGATACCGTGCACAATTTTCTATTTCACAATCAACAGGATGGAACCTTTGCAGAGATTTCGATCGTTGCGGGCGTCGCATATGATTCCAATGGAAATGCTCGGGGAGCGATGGGCATCGACAGCAGTCGATTTCGAAATAATAACGATATTGGGATCGCAATTGGGAACTTTGCTAACGAAATGACAGCTTTGTATGTCTCTCCTGAAAAGAGCTTACTATTTAACGATGAGGCGATTTCCAATGGTCTGGGGCCAATGACTCGACTGGAGTTGACCTTTGGCGTATTCTTTTTCGATGCCGATCTCGATGGACGGCTCGACTTAATGACTGCGAATGGTCATTTGGAAGAAGACATCAACAAAGTTCAATCCAGCCAATATTATGAACAGCCTCCTCAGTTATTCTGGAACTGTGGACCAGATGCCATCTCTGAATTTGTACCTTTGAACTCAGACAAAACCAGCGAGGAGTTTTCAAAAAGACTGGTTGGCCGAGGGGCTTGTTATGCCGATATCGATCTCGATGGCGATCTCGATATTTTAATTACAACAACCGGAAGAACTCCTCGCCTGTTACGCAACAATCAGGATACGGCAAACAACTGGATTCGATTCGAGTTGTCCGGAACTGATTCCAATCGAAATGCAATTGGTGCCGTCGTAAAGATCAAGACGGAAACAGAGACTCTGGTACGACGTATCATGCCAACACGAAGTTATCTCTCTCAGGTTGAGTTGCCAGTGACAATAGGTCTGGGAACTTCAGAACAAATCCATGCATTAGAAATTCTCTGGCCGGGCGGTAATACGGAAGAATTCAACAACCTGGAAATCAATCGAACTTATCAAATCGCAGAAGGTGCCTCGAAACTGAACAATGCAAATTAAATCATTTTGCTTTATATATTGGGTCTGAAAATTATATATAGGCGAAAGATGACTTGCGGCCAGTCGGTATGACTTGTGTACCGAAAGTATTGGCATTGAGAGATTATAGGCTTACCTGTTCAAGCTGAATCAGAAATTCTATTGCGGTGTAAACTGATTACGGATCACTTGTGTTTAAACCAAAAAGGGAGAACAAGAACATTATTAGTGTTTCGCGTTGTATTAGCTTTCGTGGTTTGCTGTAATTTGCGAGAAAGATCCGCTGGTTTTGTTGGCGTAGGCAACAAGAGCCAACATCACAGGGACTTCCACCAGCACGCCCACAATCGTGGCAAGTACAACTGGAGAAGAAGCGCCAAACAAGGTGATCGCGACAGCGACCGCGAGTTCGAAGAAATTAGACGCCCCAATCATGCCTGCAGGGGCAGCAATTTCATGATGGCAATGGAGCCTGTAACAGGCTCCATAGGCCAGGAAGAATATCAGCACCGTTTGTATAATCAAGGGAATGGCGATCAGTACAATGTGCAGTGGGTTGTTCATGATGACTTCGCCCTGAAACGAAAAGATCAAGATCAACGTTAGCAATAGCCCTGCGATGGTGATGTGGTTGAACTTGGGAATGAATGCGTTTTGAAAATATTCTTCACCTTTGGAACGGATGACTATATTTCGAGTCAGGATCCCACCAACCAACGGCACAACGACGAAAAGAACCACAGAGACGATCAACGTCATCCATGGAATCGTAATCCCTCCGATGCCGAGTAAAAAAGCCACAATTGGGGTAAAGGCAATGAGAATGATCAAATCATTTGTTGCCACTTGAACGACAGTGTAAGCAGCGTTTCCATGTGTTAAGTGACTCCACACGAAAACCATGGCTGTGCATGGTGCGGCACCGAGCAGAACCGCTCCGGCAAGGTAATCCCTGGCCAGTTCCGGTGAAATCCACGGCTTGAAAACGATATAGAAAAAGAAGGCAGCTATGCCAAACATCGTGAAAGGCTTGATTAGCCAATTCACGACCCAGGTTACGAAAAGACCTTTCGGATTCTTGCCGACATTCTTCACACTGGCAAAATCAACCTTCATCATCATCGGATAGATCATCAACCAGATCAAAATCGCGATCGGAATGGAAACATTGGCATACTCGAACTTTGCAAGATACGCGGGAATTGCCGGCACATATTTTCCAATCAACACCCCTATCACCATGCAAAGTGCAACCCAGTAAGTGAGGTTCTTCTCAAAGAAGCTGATCGTGGCTTTTTCCACTTTGTCCATATCGCGTTACTTTCAGTGGCATTGACTAATAAATGGGCTCGTTTCTCAGAATGTTTACAGATCTTTGAAAGAACGATGCCGACTCTATGCATTCCCTGTCCTGCGTTTCGGACGGCAGCCTTCAATCGCTTTTGCCAATGCACGAAATGCTTCTGTGAGATGTTTGTATCGAACGGCATAATAAACGGTCCGTCCTTCTTTCATAGAAGTAAGAACGCCAGCTTTCTCTAAAACAGCCAGATGACGTGACACTACGGAAATATCGACAGCACAGCATTCGGTCAGTTCTGTGACAGAGCATGGCCGTCCGCACTTTGCCAGGCAGGAAAGAAGTTTCAATCGAGTCGGCTCTCCCAGCGACTTGAAGAGTTCCGCATCGAGTAAATCATCGATCGGCCCGCAGCACTGAGAAACTTCCGTTGGTTTCATGTTGTAAATTCCATTATTGCATATTTGCGTCATTATGCAATTATACTGGTTTCCCACTTTCTAAGTCAACCTGCATTATGAAGCACTGCTCAGTGCACATGTACACAAGAACCCCGTCTTTTAGTATGAAGACAAGAGAGCCCGAAGCCGACTCCACTGAGATTGTCGAAATAATCGTGAGTCCGGTAGGATTCTGACTCTGTGAAACTAATGGAATTCTGGATCGAAAATGAGCGATGCAGTGATCAATAGAGAATAGAAAGAATAAATATGAACGCAGGAGCCTACGGCACTATCAATAAATTGAATGAACCAGTCGCAAAGCATGTTCCGTATTCATAACGCCAGATTGATGATTTCTCTTGTGTTTTAATGAGATGCCATCTACCATTTAATATGATATCGCGTAATATCTTCCCGCCAGCTCGCCTGCCCACCCTGAGTTATGTTGATAGGTAATATCATGATCTTGAGATCGATAATACTCGCTGGCCTTATTGGTACCTGCCTGGTCACATCATTGTCTGCTGAGGAAACGATTGTTCCGGAAGCGGAAATCTCATACGAAAAACAGATTCGTCCGATTCTGCAAGCGGCTTGTTTTCATTGTCATGGAGAAGAGGCAGAAGTAGATGGTGGATTGGATCTGAGACTTCGCCGTTTTATGGTGCAGGGCGGCGATTCTGGACCTGCAGTTATCCCTGGGAAACCAGACGAAAGTTATCTACTCGATCGCATTTCGAGTGGTGAAATGCCTCCCTCGGGATCAGGTCACCCTCTCTCTTCTGAACAACAGGATCTGATCACTCGCTGGATAGCTCAGTCGGCACCAACGCTCCGTTCCGAACCAGATACGTTGGCTCCAGGGATGGTCATACTGCCCGAAGATCAGGAATGGTGGGCCTATCAGCCTGTCTCACGACCGGAGCTTCCGGAAGTTCGCAAGTCTGAATTGGCAGAGCAGCCGATCGATCGATTTGTGTTGCACAAACTGGAAGAGTCTGGCTTTGAATTCTCGCCTCTTGCAGATCGTAAAACGCTCATTCGCCGTGCCTGTTTCGATTTGTGGGGCTTACCACCAACACCCGAAATGGTCGAGGAATTCGTGAATGATGAACAACCAGACGCTTGGGAGCGTTTGCTCGACCGCTTGCTGGCTGATGATCATTTTGGAGAACGCTGGGCTCGCCACTGGCTCGATGTCGCTGGTTATGCCGATTCAGAAGGGGTTACGACTAACGATCCCGAACGCAAATGGGCTTGGCAGTACCGAGACTATGTGATTAAATCGCTGAACAAAAACAAGCCCTACAATTTATTCGTGCAGGAACAACTGGCAGGGGATGAAATGGTGACCCCGCCCTATAAGAATATGCCTCCAGATGCGATTGAGAAGTTGATCGCCACCGGCTTTTTGCGAATGGCTCCCGATGGCACGATGTCTAAACAACTCGATGATGATCTGACAAAAAATGAGGTCGTAGCCGACACGGTTGAAATTGTCAGCAGCATTTTTCTCGGCTTAACGGTCGAATGTGCCCAGTGTCATGAGCATCGATATGATCCGATCCCGCAAGCAGACTACTATCGATTGCGAGCAGTATTCGAACCGGCATTAAACTGGAAGAAATGGAAAACGCCCAACCAGCGTAGCATTTCTTTATATACCGATGAAGATCGTGCCCAGGCAGCAGAAATTGAAGCAGAGGCAAAGAAAATCCTTGATGAACGCCTGGTCAAACAACAGGAATTCATTGATCGCAACTATGATAAGGAATTGGAAAAGTTGACCGAAGTCGAGCGCGAAATTGCCGTCGCAGCTCGTGAAATTGCTGAAAAAGACCGCACACCCGAACAAAAGGCAGTCTATAAAAAATACCCCAGCCTCAGCATCACTGCCGGTTCACTGTATTTATATGACAAACCGGCAGCAGACGAATTGAAGAAAATGGCCGATGCCGCTGCTGAACTCCGAAAGACGAAGCCAGAAGAACTTTTCGTTCGCGCATTAACCGAAACCGCCAGCGATCTGACTCCCACATTTGTTTTCAATCGGGGAGACCATCAACAACCCAAACAAGAGGTTAAACCGGCTGGGCTGTCGATTTTGAACCACATTGTGGAATCGCAAATTCCCGAGAACGATCCCGCGATCCCTTCCACTGGACGCAGACTCGCTTTCGCCAAACAGTTAACCTCCGGTCAACACCCGTTGACATCGCGCGTAATTGTGAATCGCATATGGCTGCATCTGCTTGGTCGGGGAATTGTAATCACACCGTCTGATTTTGGTCGTCTCGGAACTCCTCCCTCGCACCCTCTGCTCCTGGATTGGTTAGCTGATGAATTCGTGCAGCAAAACTGGGATATCAAGCAATTTATCAAGATGGTCATGCTGAGCCGCACTTATCAGCAGGCACTTTCAACTGATTCCGCTTATTTGACGAGCGATCCCGATATCGCTTTGTTCGGTAGTGCACGGCTGAAACGGGTTGAAGCGGAAGTCCTGCGCGATATGGTTTTGGAAATCAGCGGAAACTTGAACGAGAAAATGTATGGGCCCCCCGTGCCGGTCATGTCGGATCCGGTTGGTCAGTGGGTTATCGGCATTGAAAATCTAAGTGCCGGCAGGCCTGGGAAAGTGCTCGAAATGCATGGGGAAGATCTACGTCGAAGTGTCTATGTGCAGGTGCGACGCACGCGCCCCCTTTCCATTTTTGAAGTTTTTGATAATCCCCGCATGGAGCCGAATTGCGAACTTCGCAGTTTCTCGACGGTCGCGCCGCAATCGCTCATGCTGATGAACGGCGACTTCATAATGCAGCAGGCCCAGGATTTCGCCACGTTATTAAAAACTGAGTACGAAGACGATACTACCCAGAAAATTAATCATCTTTGGCAGCGAGTTTATGCACGGAATCCCGACCAGTCTGAACTTGCAGACGCACAACAGTTTTTGATCGAACAGCAGGAAACATTAACCGAGCGAGCAGGGAAAGAAGATGATCCTGCATTGCTTGCGATGGCGAACTTATGTCAGATTCTCTTGAGTTCCAACGAATTTCTTTACATTGATTAATCAACTTGACTCGAATAACTTGCCTCCCTGCGCTCCCGCCTCTATATCATCAGGACGTTCTCATGAACAAAGAGATTTCAGCCGACAAGATCGCAGGGAGTCGCCGCCATTTCCTGGCCAGTTCCGCATTCAACCTGGGTGGACTGGCGGTTGCCTGTCTGGCCCAGCAAGTCAGTCAAGGTGCTGAGGGAACTAAGCCTCCTCTCGAACCGCAAATTTTTGATACGCAACCGAATCAACCGCATCATGCTCCCCGCGCCAAGGCTATGATCTCCCTGTGGATGCAGGGGGGGCCCAGTCATCACGATCTCTTTGATCCCAAACCGGAAATGACCAAACACGATGGCGAAACCTATCCAGGAGAATTGAAGTACGACGACCGCGCAAATTCCACCTCAAAAATATTTGCATCGCCCTGGAAATTCGCGCCCCGTGGCCAATGCGGGATGGAACTCTCTGATCTGATTCCCCACACTGGAGAAATCGCTGACGATATCACGCTCATTCGCAGCACTCATACCGGCGTCAATAATCACGGTCAATCGATCACCGCGTTAAACACTGGGCGGATTATTTCGGGTCGACCTTCCCTGGGAAGTTGGCTGACCTATGCGCTGGGGGCCGAAACCCGGGACCTGCCCGCTTACCTGGCTTTGATCGATCCGGGACAACTTCCGGTCATGGGAACGGAAAACTGGTCCAACGGCTGGCTTCCAGCTCTCTATCAGGGAACAGTGATTAGACCTCAGGAACCGCGCATTCTCAATCTCGATGTCCCGGCTCATTTACAGGGTGCCCCACAAGCACGGGCCTTGGATTTTTTAAACCGCCTGAATCAGAAACATTTGATCGAACGACCGCATCAGAATGAATTGCATGCCCGCATTTCGACTTACGAGCTAGCCGCGCATATGCAGCATGCCGCGAAGGAGGCGCTCGACTTATCCAAAGAATCCAAAGCGACTCATCAAATGTACGGCCTCGATGACCCTGCGACCAAAGAATACGGCGAACGGTGCCTCATCGCTCGACGGCTGGTCGAACGGGGCGTTCGTTTTGTCCAGGTTTTCACCAGCAACCAATTCTGGGATCATCACTCTGGACTGACGGTGAGTTTGCCGAAAGCGTGCAAAAAAGTTGATAAACCATCGTCTGCCCTCGTCAAAGATTTGAAACAACGTGGCTTGCTCGATGAAACGATTGTGCATTGGGGCGGAGAAATGGGGCGCTTGCCCGTCATTGAAAATGACGGGGCTCCCACGAAAGTTGGTCGTGATCATAACACGTATGGTTTCAGCATGTGGGTCGCCGGCGGAGGATTTCGAGCCGGGTATACTCATGGAGCAACCGATGACTTTGGTTACAAGGCGGTGGAAAATATCGTGAATCACCACGATTACCATGCCACCATTCTGCATCTATTCGGCCTTAAACACGAACAAGTAACATTCCTCCGCAACACCCAGGAACAAACTTTGACCGATGCCCAGGAATGTCGTGTTGTTCAGGAACTCCTTGCCTGAATTTGAGCTTCGGTTCCGTATTCACTACATGGCTTTCCTATGCTTTGTAAATGATATTGTCTTTGTTTTTGATGTGTAATTCCAGAACAATCCATGGAGATATAGATGTTTCAAACTCGTCATCCCAACTCAGTGTTGCTGATCGCTCTAATCATGCTCATGGGGCTTAACCATTTTCCGACCGTGGTTCAGGCAGAAGCACCTCAGGGGTTCTCCCCTCTATTCAATGGAAAAGATTTAACGGGGTGGAAAGGGCTTGTTGGAAATCCAAAGACTCGCGCAAACATGTCCGCTGAAGAGATGGCAACAGCACAGCAGGCAGCGGATGATCTCATGCGAGAACATTGGAAAGTTGAACAGGGAGTCCTTGTCTTTGACGGAAAAGGAAAAAGTCTTTGCACCGAAAAAGATTATGGAGATTTTGAACTCTACGTCGACTGGAAAATCCTCGAAGCTGGCGACAGCGGTATTTATCTGCGCGGCAGCCCTCAGGTTCAAATCTGGGATACCGAGCACGAACCCTATTTCCGGCACGGGGCTGAGAATGGTTCCGGAGCGTTGTGGAATAATAAAGACCATCAACGGTTTCCGCTTATGAAAGCTGATAATCCCGTCGGAGAGTGGAACACCTTTTACATTCGAATGATTGGCGAACGAGTCACAATAAAGCTGAACGATCAACTCGTTGCCGACAATGTTGTGATGGAAAATATTTGGGAACGCAATCTGCCAATTTATCCCAATGGACAAATCGAACTGCAAAATCATGGGAACACACTCTATTTCCGAGAAATCTACATTCGAGAAATTCCAGCGAGTGAAGCCAATAAACTCCTGCAAGCTCAAGAAGAGAACAGTGGCTTCGTGAAAATTTTCAATGGGAAGGATCTCACGGGTTGGACGGGAGCAGTCGACAGCTACAAAGTTGTTGATGAAAAACTTATCTGCAAAGAAGGAGCAGGGGGGGCACTCTTCACAAAGAAAGAATACGCGGATTTTGTTTCAACTTTAGAATTTAAGCTTCCACAGGGCGGAAACAATGGCCTCATCCTTCGCTATGCTGGTGAAGGTCAGCCTCATATCGAAGGACTTGAATTGCAAGTTCTCGACTCGGAGGATCCGAAATATGCGAAGCTCGACCCGCGACAATACCACGGTTCTGTGTATGGGCTTGTTCCGGCTCATCGGGGCTATCTGCGACCAACCGGGGAGTGGAATTTTCAGAAGGTCACGATCCATGGCTCCAAAGTTAAAGTGGAATTAAATGGGACTACGATTCTCGATGCTGACTTATCCGAAGTTATGGAATCAAAAGATGGCGAAGTTCCTCCGGGAGCGAAACGAAAGAGTGGTCACTTTGGTTTCGCTGGACACAATGATCCGGTTGAATTTCGAAATATTGCGATTCGAGAATTACCTGGTGATCCAGCAGTTCCCCTCTCTCGTAATTCTGCAATCAGTCCGACGAATGGCCCGATTGAGCTCTTTAACGGGCGTAATCTGAAAGGGATGTATACTTGGATTCGTGATTCTCAATACTCCGATCCCAAAAAGGTATTCACTGTTGAGAATGGTATGATCCATATTTCAGGTGATGGTTACGGCGGATTAATCACGAATGATTCTTATCGGGACTACCACCTCATACTGGAATTCAAGTGGGGCGAAAGAACCTGGGGTAATCGAATTGATCGCGCACGTGATGCAGGTCTTCTGGTCCATTGCTGGGGGCCGGATGGTGGTTACGCGAAAACTTGGATGGCATCAATTGAAGCTCAGATCATTGAAGGTGGAGTCGGTGACATCCTCGTGTTGTCGGGAACAGATCCTATCACTGGTCAGGCTCTACCAACTTCCTTGACCGCCGAAATTACTAAGGATCGAGATGGCGAAAAAGTCTGGAAAAAAGGCGGAGAGCGAATCACACTTTCCAGTGGACGCATCAACTGGTTTGGAAGAGATGTCGACTGGGCAGATCAGATCAATTTTCGAGGAAAAGACGATGTCGAGAGTCCATTTGGCGAATGGACTCTGCTGGAAGTGATCGCAGATGGTGGACACTTAATTTATAAAGTCAACGGAATTGTGGTCAACGAAGCGTTCGAAGCAAAGCCAGATTTCGGAAAACTGCTTCTGCAAACCGAGCAGGCTGAGCTATTCGTCAGACGTTATGAATTGTGGCCTATCGGAAAAGCTCCAAATGATGTTCTGAAGCAATAAACGAAGTTTTGTAATCCCGTTAAATATTCCGACCACCAAGGCAAAGCCAAAAAGACTATGAATATCAAGTTCATGGAGCCCCGCGTAAGCCATATGGGCTGGGGACGATCAGCATGCCCTTCAACACACTGTCTCGCATCGCAATAATCAACGTGACATCAAAAGTTGTGGAACTCTCTGACCAGTTTATCCAGTCGTGTCTCAGAACGAAGGACTGTTCATCTCCATAGTGGAGGTTTGCCGCTTTAACAATGGGCTGATTCACTTCTCCGAAATCAACCTGAGGAGATCTCCAATTTGCCGGTGGGCTTCAATGGGATGTCGTAACGATTTATTTTCAATCACCGTATATTGATTCTTTCTTCCCACCTTTACGCGTTTGATGAATCCGCCTTCTTCAAGATCTTGAACTATTCTTTGGACCGCACGTTCTGTTATTCCAACTGAAGCTGCGACTTCTCTGAGAACCATTTGTGAGTTTTCATGAAGGACGATCAAAACATGAGCGTGATTGGTCAAAAACGTCCAACGAGCGTGATCATGACGTTGTGAACTCTCCTTGATTTCAATTGACTTTGAAGAATCTGCTAACGCATTCTTTTTGATGACTTCCTTTTTCTTGACGGCCTCCGAAAGTGGAGCGTCCTCAGACTTTTTCCTGGTCACTTTTGCTGATTTCTTCATCCGAGCACTTTCACTAAACAACATATCAACATTCGACAGTAGATCATTTTTAACACGCTCCATCCTAACAATATTAATCGGAATTGGAATTCATGAGATGAATAGCACGAAAAGCTAAACATATTGGCTCTTTTTTAAATTCCTTCAAAGAAATTTAAGAAAACAGCAGAATAAGCACGATAATTTATTGACGACTTATTTGTCGTGCATTATATTTCGCGTATCCTGATTCGCTGTTACTTCACTCCTGGAGGCCATAATGATTTATGCTGTTCTGCTACCGATATTACTCTTTATGGGGATTGCCCTTGTACCGGTCCACCAATTGAATCGCCGAACCTTGGGAATTCGTCGTCTCGTGACCTCGGTAGCCGCTCTCCATTTGGCAATTTCATTATTGGTCATGGTGGTATTTGTTTTTGAAGGAAGAATTCCTCAATTTCTGGAATTGATTTCAATTGGCGAAAACAGTTCATTCGGACTCAATCTCTACTTCGATGGTTACAGTTCTCTGATGCTGCTACTGGTGAGTTTTGTTGGCTGGATTATTTGTTGTTTTTCCAGTCAATATCTCGATGGTGATGAATATGAAGGTCGTTATTACCGATGGACGGCATTCACAATTGCTGCTGTTTCGCTGATGATTGTGTCGGGTAATTTATTGATGTTCTTTGTGTCCTGGGTATTGACAAGTTCCGGACTTCACATGCTTTTGACACATTATCGGGAACGGCCAGCTGCAACTCGGGCTGCCTGGACAAAATTCTTTATCAGTCGAATTGGAGATGCTGCCTTAATCCTGGCTCTCGTCCTGACTTTTCAGGAGTATAAAACCTTCGATTTTCCTGAGTTGTTCGCAGCCGTCCAAAATAACTTCGCTGAAGGAATCCCCGTTAGTTTCAATTCGCTAATCATCAGTTGGCTGTTGATGCTGGGTGCGGTTACGAAATCAGCTCAATTCCCTTTTCATGTCTGGTTACCCCAGACTCTGGAAACACCGACTCCAGTATCAGCTCTGATGCATGCCGGTGTCGTCAATGCTGGTGGTTACTTAATCATCCGGACTAGTCCAATGCTGGTTTACTCTCCAGGCGTCCTTGAGGCTTTGGCGGTCATCGGAGGATTCACAGCCTGCTTTGCTGCAATCGTAATGGTTACACAGACAAGCATTAAGAAAACGCTGGCCTATTCAACGGTTGCCCAGATGGGATTTATGATGCTGCAATGTGGACTCGGCGCCTTCTCTCTGGCGATGCTGCACATCCTGGCACACTCCCTCTACAAAGCTTACACCTTTCTCGACTGCGGTGGAGTCATCTCTCGGAGAGCAGCGACGGTGGAAATATTTAACGACACCCACAAAAAGATCCCCATTGGATGGGCGATAACCTTCTCGGCATTGATTACATTAGCGATATTAGCAATCAACTTTTCGATCTTCTCCGTACATATCACTGAGAAGCCCGGGGGATTGATTCTGGGAACAATCATGCTTCTCGCATTTACGACTTGGCTGACGCAGGTTTTTCAGAGAACATCCTGGAGTGGGAAACTGATCAGTGTTCTCTTCACTTCCTTTCTCATCAGTTCTTACACGATTGCTTACTGTCTGATTGAAACAATGGTTCAGGCAAGTTCCGCATCTATGCAGGGAACTGGTTCCTGGTTGAATGCGATTCTGATTGGGCTTTGTTTCGGAGGATTGCTGCTGACTTATGCCGTAACTCAAACTGGCAAATTATCTCCCAGGCTAAACCGATTTTACATTCACGCTTCCAACGGTTTCTATATGGAAGCGTGGTATCGCCGGCAGTTCAAACAGTTTTCTTAAGAGTGTTACCCCCTACTCATATTTCCATTCAAAATTGAAGAAAGTCTGAAAATACCATGTCTACATCCGATCTGAGAAAACAAGTGGAAATTCAGTCTGAGATAAATGGTGATCACTCCAGATATCTCACCAGAAATTTACAGGAACATCAATTGAGGGATGTTCTGAAGCAGGTTCAAAAGGCTGTGCCTGCCGTATGGCCGCTCAAAGACTACGTGGCCATCAATCCGTTTGCAGAGATTTCCAATCGAAACTTTTTGAACGCAAGAAATTATCTGAGACTGTTTTCTGATACTGAACTGCTCATGCCTCTTGAGTATTTTGCGAAACTTTTCAATGAGGGGAAATTTCATTCAGAAGATATTCATACTGCGATTGAGGAATTAAAGGACTCAATCTTTAACTCTGCCCCTGAAAACTCGCTTGATGAGATTATCCAAATTTTGCAGGACAATAACTCCGGCAAACCGGAAGTTCCTCGAATGCCTGAGAATTCTGATCGGCTGATCTTTACGATTGCAGAATCCTTGGATCGCTGCACAGGTTCTGAATGGAATTCTGTAATCTGTGATGAGATTTCAAAATACTGCTCTGCTCACTACGACGATGGTCAGGCAAACTGGAAAAGTCCATGGAAGAATTTCACTTTGTATCAAGCCTGGAAATCAGCCGCTCAGATTGATCGTAATATTGAGATCCTTGGAATTTCCAGATTTCGAAAATTCGTTTCTCATCTTCCTGAGGTTCCGGAGGCGGCTATCCTTGAATTGCTCAATCGAATGAACGTCCCTGAGAAAATCTGGGAATCCGTTTTGCTGTGCTACGCAAACAGCATCCCCGGATGGAGTTCATGGACACGATATCAGGTCGATTCGGGACAGCGATCTGGATTTGAAAATTCTGACCTGAATGGATTACTGGCCATGCGAATGGCTTATGATGTTGCTTTGTCGGAGACGACTGCTTTTTCAGTAGACTGGACATCTCTGATTCCTGTAAATGCCTCCTCGCTCGAGCCAGAAACATTGAAGGTTAACAATGATGTAAAACTTCGCTACACACTCCTGCGAGCGGCAGAATTGGGGTATCAACGAGAACTCCTTGGCCGGCTTTCTCCAAATAAAATGAGGCTTGAGAGCTTTGATCAGAGTAAAGTAGAAGCAGGTGAACAGAAACTGGCACATTTTGTGTTCTGTATTGATGTTCGATCAGAACGGATTCGAAGAAGTCTGGAGTCTGTTTCTCCAGAGATTAGTACAGGGGGGTTTGCAGGTTTCTTTGGGATTCCACTTGAATATGTTCCTCTGGGTGAGGTGACAGGAATCAGTCAGGTGCCCGCGTTGCTCGAACCGTCGTTTCAGGTCAAGGAAAGTTTAGCCCCGCTTGCTGGTTGTCATTCATGCGCATCAGCAGAACCAGAAGCAGTGAAAAACAAACAGTTAGTTCGTAGTCTGCGAAGTGCGATTAAAAATCTACAGAGTTCAGCGATTTCCTGTTTTTCATTTGTCGAAACTTCGGGACTCTATTACATCCAGTATCTCCTCGGACGGACTATGGGATGGAAATCAGTTCGAAGTGATGCTCGGTTTGATGGCGTTTCTTCTGCACAGAGTAGGCAATTGGCTCCCGGCTTTGACGGACTGGAGTCTCAGGGGATTGGACTGGCCGAGCAAACTCAAATGGCTAAAAATATCTTGAGCGGGATGGGGCTAACCAAGACATTTCCCCGTCTGATTGTGCTGTGTGGCCACGGCAGTCAAACAGAGAATAATCCTCTCAAGGCAGGTCTGGATTGTGGTGCATGCGGAGGGCACTCTGGAGAACCAAACGCCAGGTTTGCAGCAAAACTCTTAAATTCATATCCGATTCGATGCGAACTGAGCAAAATCGGTATTGAAATTCCAGAAAGCACCCACTTTCTTGCGGGGTTGCATAATACGACGACTGATGCCATCACTTTTATGGACTTGGCGGAACTTCCTGGCTCTCATCAAACGGAATATGAATTTATCGTAGAGATGTGCACATTGGCGAGTGAGTTTACTCGCGGGGAACGAATGAATGATCTTTCATGCAAAAATACATCTCAACTTCTCAGAAAAAGTAATGATTGGTCAGAAGTCCGCCCTGAGTGGGGTTTGGCTAATAATGCCTCAATCGTAATTGCGCCGCGACGCCTGACAAGAACAGTTAATCTTGAGGGGCGAGCCTTCCTGCATGAATATGACTTCAATCACGATCCCGGTGGTGAAATTCTTGAAACCATCATGACGGCTCCCATGATCGTTGCCCATTGGATTAACATGCAGTATTACGCCTCGACTGTCGATCCAATACGATATGGCAGTGGGAATAAAACGATTCATAATGTTGTGGGACGATTTGGTATTCTGTCCGGGAATGGAGGAGACCTGATGACAGGTTTGCCTTGGCAGTCTATTCACGATGGTCAAAATTACCAACACTATCCTCAGCGTTTACTCTCAGTGATTGCTGCCCCTAAAATGATGATTGATAAAGTGATCCAGAAACACGAAAATGTTTCTGATCTACTTGCTAACGGATGGCTCAATCTGATTGCTTTTGAAGATGGAAAATATTTTCAGTATTCACAAGATCACACTTGGTCAGAAATACCTGAAAACTATAACTCAGAAGGGGAATAGTCCGATGAAACTTTCGGAATTCTGCACATACTGATTCGTACATTGCCCATTTTCAGGTCAAAAAACCGACAAAGCGATTACCTACCAGCAAGGATGTGACGTATCTTTTGAATAGAAATATTCAGCAGATAAGATCCAAAACATCACTACAGCTGCAGCGATTGCCGTAAACCATTGGAGAGATAAGCTTTGCGTCATATAAGCCGAGAAGAGATCTGCTGGCATATTGAACAGCTGATGGTTCATTCCGGATTGATGGTCGATCGTCCGCGGATCAATCATATTGTTAATGATGCACTTGCTCAGTATTCCAATTCAGAGAGGGGGAACTGGTGGAAGGTGATCCTCGAAGTCAGCCGTAGTTTGTCGCTGAACTGTCGGGTGGTCGATTGTTCTGTACAGCAGTTGAAAGAATTGGTCACCAACGATTCGAATATCATTCTTTGCGATCCCTCTTCAAATCGTCTGATTTCCGTTTTGAACATGGTGAAAGGTAAATATGAAATTTGGGAAAATTCAGAGAAACCCATTCGGCACACGGTACGGACACGCGAACTCATAAATAAGCTTGGATGCGAAGGGGAATCGAGTCCAGTTCGTTGTGTCCTCTATGGATCTCAACAGGTTACGAGGACGCTTGGTCCTACAGATAGTCATTCGAAAAAGCCTTTAGATCGACTAATCGGTTTATTGAAGCCGGAAATGAGTGATATCGGAATCATAGTGATTTTTGCCTTGATTACCGGATTGCTGGCCCTGGCAACTCCTCTGGCAGTAGAAACGCTGGTGAGCACTGTTGCCTTTGGCAGGTATCTGCAGCCGGTTGTCATCCTGGCGTTGATTCTTTTTGCTTTCCTGTCATTTTCAGCCGCTTTGAGAGCGTTACAAACCTATGTCGTGGAAATTATCCAGAGACGTCTTTTTGCTCGTGTGACAGCGGACCTGGCATATCGTTTTCCTCGAATTGAAATCTCATCACTTGATGGAAAGTATGGCAGAGAACTGGCCAACCGGTTCTTTGAAATTGTGACCGTTCAAAAAGTGACTGCTCAACTTTTGTTGGATGGGATCTCTCTTATTCTGGGGACGTTGATCGGTATGGCGGTTCTCGCCTTTTATCATCCATGGCTGTTAGGGTTCGACATAATTTTACTCGCGATGATTGCTTTGATCATTTTTGTACTGGGGCGAAATGCAGTTGCCAGCAGTATTAAAGAATCGAAAACTAAGTATCGGATGGCGGCCTGGCTGGATTCCCTGCTGGCAGCGGAAACTACGTTCCGGCATTCTAATGCAGCTGAATTCGCTTTGGCTAAAGCCGATCAAATGTCATACGACTATCTTAAAGCTCGCAAAATTCACTTTCGAATTTTGATGCGTCAAATTCTGTTCGCGTTAGGCTTACAGGCGTTTGCGAGCACCGTATTGCTTGGACTGGGAGGATGGCTCGTGATTACGGGGCAGCTAACTCTGGGCCAACTTGTCGCTTCCGAGTTGATTGTGACAGTTATTGTCGGCTCATTTGCAAAACTCGGCAAGCACATGGAAAGTTATTACGATTTGCTCGCTTCGGTTGACAAACTTGGAGCCCTCTTCGATTTGAAAGTAGAAAGGCACGATGGTTTAATCCACTATAACAGTTCCGGCTCAGTTGAAGTCAAAGCGATTAATGTCAGCTCAAAACTGGCGAATAATCATATCAGTCTCGATCATTTTTCGCTGCATCTCAAACCAGGAGATCGTCTGGTTCTGCGTGCTGATGAATTGAATGGTACCAGTCTTCTACTCGATCTGCTCTTTGGGATGAGAGAACCCAGTGGGGGGCATGTCACGATTGATGGGATTGACCCACGTGATTTCCGACCTGATCTCCTGCGGAACCATGTTCAGCTTGTCCGGAATGTGGAAGTCTTTCAGGGAACAGTTGCCGAGAATATTCATCTCGGACGTCCTGAAGTCACACTACATTCGATGCGAGAAGTCCTTGAAAATATTGGATTGCTGGATGAAATTCTGAGATTACCTGACGGACTGGAAACCACAGTTGTTGAAAATGGTTATCCTTTCAGTCGAGATCAGATTAGTAAAATCATTCTGGCTCGCGCATTGGTAGGTCAGCCAGGATTACTGCTGATCGATCGGCTTCTCGACACACTTTCCGACGAAGATGCTGCAAAAATTGCTAAAGAAATTATGGATAAGCGTCACAGTTGGACAGTTATTTTAGTAACCAATCGGAACTGTCTCTTGAAATCGGGAAGGCAACTTTTGCCAGACGTTGATTCTTCGCCGGAAAATGACCAGGAGTTAATGAATGTCTGAATTGATCCCGAGGAAAGTTGAAAAATCGACGACATTGACGCAACGAAGCACGTTACTGCTTCCGGTCGCCTACGACGAATCGGTCATGCCCTCTTTGCAACTGGCAAAATCATCCCGCTCGATTCGTCGCATAGCAAGGCTGCTTTTTGTCGCTTTGCTATTGACAATTCTATTGGTCGCCTTTGCTCCCTGGCAGCAATCGGTAACCGGCTCTGGCAATGTCATCGCATTTTCACCGGACCAGCGTCAACAAGTCATCGAATCCCCCATCAAAGGAAGAATTGTGAATTGGGGTGAAGGGATTGTCGAGAATGCGGTCGTCAAAAAAGGAGATTTGATCGCTGAGATTCAGGATTTGGATGAATCCTATCAGATGCGACTTGAGCAACAGTTAAACAACAGCGAACGAACAGTGGCTGCGGTCGAGCAGCAACTAGCCGCCAACAAGCGTGCCCTGGAATTTGCTCTGACTCTGGTTGAATCTTTCTCATCGCAGGTCACAGCTTATAAGAAAGTGAAGCAGGAGACCATCGCTGCTCAGGATGCCTATGTGGAAATGGCTCGAAAAAAAGTAGAAGCTGAAAAGCAGCAACTGCTCGAATATGAAGCGGCTATTCCTCAGCTCAAAGCTGAAGTCGATCGCATGGAAATGCTCTATCAGGAAGATAATATTGCCTTACAAAAGCTACAGGAAGTTCAAAGAAAACTCTCAGAAGCCGATGCTAAAGTTGCCCGGGCTACTGCTTACGTCTCCTCTGCGGAGTCTGAACTGGAAGGCAAAATTAGAGAAAGAGTTTCTAAAATTGAGAAAGCTCAAATTGATATTGATTACGCCGAAGCGACTTTGCGCAAAGCTCGAGGTGATATTTCCAAAGCCGAAAGTGATGTGGCAAAAACAGAGCAGGAATTAAATAAGTCGCAAAAACTGCTGATCGAATCACAAGTCAAACTCTCTCGCCAGGAAAGACAAACATTAAAAGCACCCGTTGATGGTTATATTGTTCAGATTAACCCAAATATGGGATCAGCGGTCCTCAAGGAAGGGGACCCCATCTGCACCATTGTTCCGATTACAGAAGATCGAGCAGTTCAAATCTGGATGGATGGAAATGATGCTCCTCTGATTCAGAAAGACCGGCATGTGCGTCTGCAATTTGAAGGCTGGCCAGCTCTTCAATTTGCGGGATGGCCATCAGTGGCAGTCGGTACTTTTGGAGGTGAAGTCATTTCAATCGATGCTACTGATAATGGAATGGGGCAATTTCGAATCCTTGTCAAACCGGTCGAAAATGGTCAAAGCTGGCCTGATGAACGCTATTTAAGGCAGGGAGTTCGTGTTAACGGATGGGTTATTCTCGACAGAGTTCCTTTGTGGTATGAAATCTGGAGAAGACTCAATGGTTTTCCTGTGCTTCCACCTGAAAATAAAAGCAAATCAAGTCAAGAAAAGCCTAAGCCACCAAAAATTCCTAAGTGACATAGTGTTTCCGTGAATAGATGGGTAAATCTGGGGGTTTATGGCAAAACCGCCCATGAGAGGCTTTTTAACGACAGACGCATTGGTATTTTGAGTCATCTTAATGTCATTTTCACTCCGATAATGATTACAGCCTCAAAAAACAATGTAGTAATTTGAACATGAGTTATGCATTGGAAAATGTGTAGATTCTTTTCTCAATGAATGACTTCATCGTCAAACCACCCCCTGAGCCTCGCTGTGATTGAGAGTATTGAGTGTGCAGTCGTATTCTGACAATTCTGGCAGCGATGCATTTCTCGGGATGCGTTACGGTCAATAAATACGACTCTCAGGCAACACGTGAGTCTTCCAAAGCCAAACAAACTCAAGAAGTGAGCCTGGAAAGCTCGGTCGCTCAAGCTGGGCAAGCTCAAGACGTAGGCAATGACGAGGAGACGAAGATCTCCTTAACCGCTTTTGAAGAGCAGGGTGAAGGTACTGCAGCAACTTCCAACCCACAGGAAGTTCAGACAGAACTCCCACCATTGGAAATGCCTGCCGAAGTAACTCCCCTCCCGATTGAACTTCAGGAACCTGCCACAGAGGACACTACAGTTTCACTAGATTCCGTGATCGGCAGTGTCTACCAGAGTTTTCCCTTGCTGGAGTCGGCATTTGCTGGCCGGATAATTGCACAGGGCGATCAAATTTCAGCAGCTGGAGCCTATGACTTCAAATTTAAGGCAGCTTCAGAAAACAATGTTCTGGGATTTTATCAGAATTACCGTCAGAGTTTAGGTTTCGCTCAACCTCTTTATAACGGTGGAGAATTCTTTGCCGGGTATCGAGTCGGTAACGGCGAGTTTCAACCCTGGTATCTGGAACGTCAGACCAACGAAGGCGGGGAATTCAAAGCTGGTGTAAACATCCCGTTGGCAAAAGATCGAAGAATTGACCAGCGTCGAGCCGAACTCTGGCGAGCTAATTATTCCCGTCAAATGGCAGAGCCAGAAATTCATGCCTTACTGATTGCTTTCATCCAGGAAGCCAGTTACGCCTACTGGGAATGGGTTGCTGCTGGGGAAAAACTTTTGATCGCAGAACAAGTCCTTGTTCTCGCACAGGAACGAACCGATCGGATAAAGCAGCAAGTTGAGAATGGGTTTATCGATCCACCAGAGTTGACTGACAACTTAAGGCTCGTCTCCGAACGGGAAGCGAAACTTGCCGAGGTTTTTCAGAAGTACCAGAAAGCAGCGATAAAACTTTCACTGTACTTAAGAGATTACGAGGGAAATCCCATTATTCTTGGGAAAAATGAACTACAACGGTTTCCGTCACCTGATGAACGATTTCATGCAATTGTCGATCTCGACATCCAAATGGCCATTTCAAATCGCCCCGAATTGGTGGTGATGGATTTCTTGAGAAAACAACTCCAACTCGATTATTCGGCAGCTCAAAATGAAACTCGCCCATCCATCGACACCCAATGGATCGCATCTCAGGACATTGGGATGCCAACCAGTCCCAAAAACGATAAAGGGGAATTCGAACTGGAAGCTTCAGTGTTTATGGATGTACCACTTCAAAGACGCAAAGCCAGAGGAAAGATGTTTGCCCTGGAAGGCAAAATGACTCAGTTGCAGGCGAAAAGAAGAATGACAGAGGACAAAATCGCAGTCGAAGTTCAAACAGTTCACACAGCTCTGCAGGCTGCCCTAAAACGATACGACTCAACTCAGCAGGCAGTCGAGTACGCAGAAGACCTTGCACAAAGAGAACGAAGGAATTTCGAATTAGGTTCCTCCGATCTGCTCAAGGTTACTCTTAGAGAGCAATATGCCGTAGAAGCCTCGGAAAAAGTAATCGACTCGCTTCTGGACTTCTACAAAGCCGAAGCCGATTACCGCGCTACGCTGGCACAGGACCAACTCCCCTGAGACTCTCCTGGATTTCACGAACATCAACTGGAGTTGCTTATACCCATCCAGAATAGTAGACCAGTAGGTCAGGCTGTGCCTGACGAGCTGTAGTGCCACCCCACTAGACTAGTAGGGTGCGTCCTGACGCACCATGCTGCCGACATGGCTTC
>TARA_R100000789_G_scaffold425_1_pt1 | contig 45246 bp, 44 predicted proteins | sample TARA_R100000789 | Tara Oceans TARA_R100000789 (sample SAMEA2623403) | marine metagenome | biome: marine biome (ENVO:00000447); feature: mesopelagic zone (ENVO:00000213); material: "saline water (ENVO:00002010), including plankton (ENVO:xxxxxxxx)" | depth 450 m
CCAGCGCAAGTTTGTCCTCTCGCAGTAGCTTGAGAGTTTGATTCTCGAAAATGTTCATTGTGTCTCCGTGATCGGGGCTGCGTGGCGCAACACGTTCGTCCCATGCTCAATTGCAGAATGTAACATGCGCGTCCTTTTCGTGGATGGTGGGTGGGCGCATCCGCCACTGTCCAGATGCGCACGTATGTTTAGTTGCCAGTTTTTTTTGGGCAACAAATTTAAACACCGGTCTACCAATTTGAGTAGCGCATGGCTGTTTTCGTTGTCAACCGGCCTTTGGCGATGCCCGCGGAAATCAAATTGGTGGCTTGACCGGAGTACCTTGCAGGTGTGAACCGCTATCAGCCCTCTTCGGGCAGCGGCGCACTAAGTTCGATAACTGCGCCGTGGACGCTTTCTTTCAGAAAGCTCACCTGTCCACCAAGGCCTCCCTTGTCGATGGGGCCGCCGGGATGCGTTTCAGTAGCTTCTTTCAGTGACTCGACGTCGAAGCAAATGTGGTGAAGGCCTTCGCCTTTTGTGTCCAGGAAATCGCGCACAGGCCCAGGCCCAATCGGTGTCACGAGCTGAAGAACGGTGTCGCCGACCTCCAGAAATGCCATGCCCAATGTGCCGGGGCCGTTAGTGGCCTCTCGAATGAGCGTAAGGCCGAAGTCCTTGGTGAACGTTTCAACCGCGGTATCGAGATCGTTCACGGCGATCGCGATGTGGTTAATGCGTTTTGCCTTCATCAGGCACTCCTTCATTGACGTTTCGAACGTAGCTTGTTCTATTTGGACGACCGGTGCACCAATTTGTAGGGCGTTTTGCTCCGGGCCGCAAGTCGAGGTTTTCGCCACTTACCTCTGAAGCTCCGCTGTGGGATAGTCGGAGGCAGCGGATACGCCCAAGGAACCGACGATGGCCGGCAAGATCAAACCAATAGAACAACAGCGGCAGCCGTCAGTTGCCGTGGAAGTCACCAAGAACCTTTTGGGCTTTCTGCTTTCGGGCGATATCAAGCCAGGTGACCGGCTTCCTCCTGAGCGCAAGCTGGCCGAGGCTCTTGGCGTCGGGCGCACGGTTCTACGCGAGGGGTTGAAATCTCTCACTGTGCTTGGCTTGGTCGAGGGTCGGCAGGGAGATGGAAACTACTTGAAGGCGACCGAGTCAGAGTTCCTTCCGCGGGCAATAGAGTGGGGTATGTTGCTCGGGGCCAAGGTGACCAACGACCTGATCGAAAGCCGCCAAGTTCTTGAACTCTCGATTGTCCGCTTGGCAGCAGAGCGTATTACGGACAAGGAAATCCGGAAGCTTGATGAGCTTATGGACAAGATGCGCGACGCCGACGATGCGGCCAAGTTCGCACGCGCAGACGTCGCCTTCCACCTAGTGATCGTGAAGGCTGCCAGAAATGAAACATTGCTGCAGATCATGAACAACATGCTCTCACTGCTTAAGGTCTGGACAAGGCGGGTCTTGGCAGAAGAAGTCGATTTCGACGAGCTGATCGATCAACATTCCGGGATTGTGGAAGCTCTGCGCGCGCATGATCAAGATCGTGCAGTGTCGGCCATGCAGGCGCATCTGGAAAGTGTATTGTCAAAGTTGCAGCAGACGGTGTCCTCAACGGGCGGCAACATTGGGGGGCAAGCGAATTGACGTCCGCTACTTCTTGGGCAGATCTTGGCGCCAGTTAAGTTTTTTTGCTCCTTCTGATGGGGAGGGGGGCTTTGCCAATCCAGTGTTTTTCGGTGGCAGTTGCGGACTTCCGGTCGCCTGCATTGGTCCGCACGCCGATTGTGCGGACGTCGCAAATGCCTCACACATCACAGTGCCGCAAGCCTTGGTTTGCTGGCGCCAATATCGGAATCTGCTGTGAAAATCCCGCCGGCATGCGGATAGTCAGTCAGTTCTTCGTCTGTCAGGCGCATGCGCAGGCTAGTTATGAAAATTTGTCGGTTTGATGCGCCGCCAATTGTCAAACAGGTTGGGCCGCGTGTTGGCAGATTGATCTTGGCGTCGATCTTGCCATCCTTGGTTATGCGTACGATGCAGCCGGCCCACACCCGTGCGGACCAATAGCTTCCCTTTTCATCTACATAACCGCCGTCTGGCGCGCCCGGGGCTATGTCGCTTCCCGCCAGGGGCGAAATTTCGGTGAACTGATCAAAGTCGCCCTCGATACTGAACCGCCGGATCACACCGTCATGGGTGTCCGTGAAATACATGATCCGACCATCTGGAGAGAAGTCCAATCCATTGCTCACCACGATCTTGTTCAAAAGTTGAACAAGCGTGCCATCCGGTTTCAATCGGTAAAGCCCGGCGAGCGGCTGCCTGTTCGCCCGATCGGCGGGTTCGTGGAATGTGCCGAAGACCACACCACCAAATGGATCAACCGTTGCGTCATTGATCCTTGTCTCGGAAAGTGAAGGCTCCACCTCTTGTAGCGTGGCAAAACTTGTCAGGTCTTGGTTGGATATCACGACGCGCTTGGGAAAGCCGATCACGAATCCCGCCTGTTTCCTGGGACGAATAAAACAGGCCCGGTCTGGCAGATCAAAATGGGTTACTCGGTTTTCCATATCAAGACGGAACACCTGACAATTGTGGATGTCCGTCCACCACAGGCAGTTATCTCGCGGATCCCAGAAGCAGCTTTCGCCCAGCGTGTTCCTTGTGTCGGCCAGAAGTGTTGCGTTCATCGGAGGTCTTTCGGTGTTTGTGGTCGGTGATTTCAACGGCTGAGTTACAAGGCGTGGTACGGGGTGTTGCCCCAAATTCGGCTTATGCAGCAGGTCAAAGGTTGGCGTCTTGAATTGCCCAGCCTGGCGTTTTGGGCGCTCGATCGGGGGCTGTGACCGCAAGCGAGGACCATCACGCCATGTGTCGCATATAGTCCGAATAGATTCCGGAAATATCTTCAGCCACGTCCAGAAGGGATTGCAGATACGTCTCAACAAATGTGTCGGGGGCAAGTTTGCTCGCGAACTGCGAGACAATGACGGCCAGCTTGATGCTGTTTGTGTGGTCCCGGATCGGTGCTGCCATCGAAATCAATCCACTTTCGATCTCAAACTGAGATGTGGCATAGCCTCTGGCACGGATCTTGTGAGCTTCTTTGACCATTTCATCTGCTTGCGTAATTGTTTTCTCGGCGAGCGCCGTCGGCGTATAAGCGTCAAACCAGGCGTGGATTGCATCGTCGGACATTTCTGAAAGCAACAGCTTGCCGCCCGATGAAGCATGCGCTGGCAGCCGGTCGCCTAGGGCGAGTTGCGATGCAAAGACCCGCCTCGACGGATCACGGCAAAGGAACATCACCTCAGGCCCGCGCAGCGCCACGATGGAACAAGGGCAGTTAATTCGGACGGACAGTTCTTTGACCTTCTCCGTCATGATGGACAGAATGCTATTCTCAGCAAGAAACGACCGCGAGATCGACATGCATCGCTCAGTCAGGACGTAACCATCCCGTGTGGGCGCCAGATAACCCAGCGCATGCAGGGTCAGCATTATCCGTCGCGTCGCGGCCCGACTGATCCCAAGATGGTCAGCGGCGACCTGAAATGTGACGCTTCGGACTTCGGGGCTGAACAGTTCCAGAACTGCCAACCCCCTTGCAAGGGTTAGCAGGTAGTCCTTCGGGTTTTCGTTAGAGAGTTCCGAAAACCGTTTTTCTGAAAGCTTGGTGGCTGTCACGTCCGGATCGACTCTCAGAAGATTTTGGGTTCAGGTACCTTTGCACCCGACGCGGTTTCGAGGAAGTCGAAATCGCACCCATCATGCGCCTGAGAGACGTGCGCGGCGAACATCTTGCCAAATCCTCTTTCATATGGCGCTTCCGGCTGAACCCACGCGGCCCGACGGCGTGTAAGCTCATCTTCGGACACCTCCATATGAATGCTGCGCTCAGGAATATTGACACTGATGAGGTCGCCAGTCCGGAGCAGGGCCAGCGGACCGCCGACCTGCGCCTCGGGAGAAACATGCAGGATGCAGGCACCATAACTTGTTCCGCTCATCCGCGCATCGGACAATCGCAACATGTCCCGGACGCCAGCTTTCACAAGCTTGCCCGGAATCGGCAGCATCCCCCATTCGGGCATTCCGGGCCCACCGACAGGTCCCGCATTTCGCAAAACCAGAACGCTGTCTTCGGTCACGTCCAGATCGTCGTCGTCGATTTGCGCCTTCAAATCTTCGTAGCTGTCGAACACCAACGCCGGACCGGTGTGTACTTGATATTTCGCGCTACACGCTGACGGCTTAATAACACAGCCTTCGGGCGCAAGGTTGCCTTTCAGAACGGCAAGCGCGCCTTCCGCGTAGATCGGCTGATCGCAGCTTCTTATGACATCGTCGTTGAAGACCCGTGCGCCTGCGATATCATCGCGCAACGGTTGGCCTGTGACCGAAATCATTTCGAGATCCAGATGCTCGGATATCCTCGTCATCAATGCGGGCAGCCCCCCCGCGTAATAGAAGTCTTCCATCAAATAGGTGTCACCGCTTGGGCGCACATTTGCGATGACGGGCACCTTGCGGCTTGCTGCATCGAAGTCAGCCAGGGAAACGTCCACGCCGGCGCGGCGCCCAATCGCGATCAGGTGAATGATCGCGTTGGTCGAGCAACCCATCGCCATTGCGACGGCAATAGCGTTTTGTACCGAAGCTGGCTTTACAATGTCTGATAGCTTCAAATCTTCCCAAACCATGTCGACAATTCGGCGCCCGGCCATTTTGCTCATCGCTATATGGTTGGAATCCGCAGCCGGAATTGAAGAGGCTCCGGGCAGTGTCGTTCCCAAGGCATCGGCAATCGCCGTCATGGTCGATGCTGTGCCCATCGTCATGCAGTGACCGTAGCTGCGCGCGATCCCGCGCTCCACGCCTTCCCAGTCTTGCCGGGTTATGTTCCCGGCCCTCAGTTCGTCCCAGTATTTCCAACTGTCAGAGCCTGAACCAAGCGTCTTGCCTTGCCAGTTCCCTCGCAGCATAGGGCCCGCCGGAATATAGACCGCGGGAACATCCATGCTGAGTGCGCCCATCAGCAAGCCCGGAGTTGTCTTGTCACAGCCCCCCATCAACACAACCCCGTCGATGGGATGGGACCGGATCAATTCCTCGGTCTCCATGGCCAGAAGGTTGCGGTACAGCATCGCGGAAGGCTTGACAAACTGCTCTGCCAGCGAAATCGCAGGCAGTTCAATCGGAAACCCACCAGATTGAAGGATTCCGGCCTTTACCGATTCCGCACGTTGGCGGAAATGGGCATGGCACGGATTGATGTCTGACCATGTGTTTATGATCGCAATCACGGGGCGACCCTGCCAGTCGACGGGGTCATAGCCCATCTGCATCATGCGCGATCTGTGCCCAAAGGTTCTCAATCCGTCATCGCCGAACCAGCGGTAGGACCTGAGAGATTCTGCTGTCTTTTTCATTAGGTATTCCTCCCCGACGTTTTCGTCTTTCAGGTTGCATGCCCTGAACACGATGAGGCTCCCGGCAATTGGCGGCGGGGTGATCGTGCTTTTTTCCAAGCCTGTTTGTGAAAAGTGAAACGCGAAGTCAAACGTGCAACGCGAGCGTGCGATTATCGCACTTTGTTGGATGGCGTGGATCTGGTGATGCTATGATATTGGGATGTGAGGCTGTACAAGCTGCATACTTCTGCCGACGAAGTGTGTGCGATAATCGTACGAATGGCTAATATTGTTGACGAGCGCGCGCGCCAAACCTAGTCCCAGTGGCAATCATAGCGTCGGTTATCAGGAGGAGTAAAACCGAATGGGTAAGCTTTTTGGACTTCGGAGCTTGGTCGGAGCGGCCGCCGTTGCCGCATCGATGGGCGGGGCAGCGTATGCACAAGATCTCAAACTGGGATTGGCACACAACGTCGGGCCTGATCATGTCATGGCTGAGACGCTCAACTACTTCGCTGACAGAGTGGCCGAGTTCTCGGGCGGTTCGATCGAGGTGGTCGTCTACGGCGGCGGTCAGATGGGCGAGACACGTGATGTGGTGCCCATGATGCAGCAAGGCGCCATGGATATGAACAAGAGCTTTCATGGCGAACTGGAAGCGTTTGAACCCTCGTTCTTCGTGTTCAACGTGCCTTATCTGTTTCAAGACATCGAGCACCTGCGCCGTTTCCTTTACAGCGACGCCGGAACAGAACTGAGCGAATCGGTCAACGATAAAGGCTTTTTCAACTTGGCCGCGTATGGTGCCGAAGCGAGAAGTTTCTACACAAACAAGCCGATCAGAAAACCCGAAGACCTGGATGGGGCAAAAATCCGGGTGTTCGCAACGCCCACGACCAACCGTATGGTTGAGTTGATGGGGGGCGCACCTGCGCCGATCCCGTGGGGTGAGACCTACTCGGCTATCCAGCAGGGCGTGATTGATGGTAGCGAAAACAACATCACTTCTTATGTCGCTGCACGTCACTATGAGGTCGCCAAGATCTATTCGAAAGACGAGCATACGATGGTCGTCGACTATCTGAGCATTGCGAACAAAACTTGGGACAAACTCACCGACGAGCAGAAATCCATACTCAAACGGGCAGCGCGCGCCTCGGAAGAACACCAGCAGGAAGTTTATACTCTTCAGGTGGCGGACGCTTATAAGTTGCTCGAAGAAAAAGGCATCGAAATCGTCGAAGTTGACAAGGAAGCATTTCGGAAATCCGTTCAACCTCTGATCGACGAGTTGATGCAGGATCCTGAAAAGGCGAAGTGGATCGAACGCGCTCGAGCTCTTGCTGCCGAATAAAGACGCGACACAGGACACTCCCGGTGCAGTGAAATGCATTCGGGGGTGTCTTTTCCCTATCGGGCTTTCGAGGTGAGCAATGCGAATACTGAGATGGATTGAAAGGGTGCTGGACACCCTGCTTCAGACGGCGATCTTGGGCCTAGTGACGGGCTTGATTGTCACGGTCTCATGGCAAGTCTTTAGCCGATACATTCTCAACAAGCCGAGCACTTCGACCGACGAACTGGCTAGGTTCATGTTAGTTTGGCTGGTCTTGCTGGGCGCGGCTTATTGCGTCGGCAAGAAAAGCCACCTGGCGATCGACCTGCTGTCCATGGGGTCATCTATAAAAATCCGCCAGTGGTTCAATCTCTACGTCGACTTGATGATCCTTGGCTTCACGCTCTTCGTGATGGTGTATGGGGGTTTTCGTCTTCTTGCCTCAATCGCGTCAAGCAACGGGATCTCTCCGGCGATGCAGATGCCACTGGAATACCTGTTCATGATCTTACCGGTTAGCGGCCTCCTGATGGCGGCCTACTCCACCTTGTCAATCATGACCTTCCTGATCACCCGATTTGAGAAACCTGGTCTTGCGTCGCAAGAGCCTGGAACTCTCAGGGACTAAGAGGACAAACGCATGGAAGTTAGCGTCGCAGGCGTTCTATTCGGAATTTTCTTCCTTTTGGCGTTCACGGGTGTTCCAATTGCGTTCGCACTTGGCATCGCTTCAATTGTCGCAGGAAGCATGATCCTTCCCTACGAGATCATCCTGACAATTATCAGTCAGAGAATGGTTTCGGGGCTCGACAATTTCTCGTTGCTGGCCATACCATTCTTTATTCTTGCGGGTTCATTGATGAACCATGGCGGTATCGCTCTGCGCTTGATCAATTTCGCGCAACTTTTTGTCGGCCGCATGCCTGGCTCGCTGGGCCATGTTAACGTTGTCGCAAACATGTTGTTTGGCTCAATTTCGGGTTCGGCCACGGCGGCAGCTGCGGCGGTGGGCGGAACGATGGCACCTTTGCAAAAGGAAGCCGGCTTTCCACCTGAGTACTCAGCATCTCTGAATATCACATCCTGTGTCACAGGACTTTTGATTCCCCCTTCCAATGTCATGATCATCTATGCAGTCACGGCCGGGAATATCTCGATCGCGGCGCTCTTTGTGGCTGGATATCTTCCGGGCATCCTTATGGGACTGCTCTTGATTGCAGTAGGCTACATCATCTCGAAACGTCGGGGTTATCAGACCTCGCAAGAGCATTCGCTGCGCGACGCATTGAAAGCCTTCATTGCCGCCATCCCAAGCCTTTCTCTGATCTTCCTGATTCTGGGCGGTATCGTTTCGGGTGCCTTCACCGCGACCGAGGCCTCCGTCGTCGCCGTGCTTTACGCATTGATACTGTCAATGTTCTTCTATCGATCTATCAAGATCAGGCAGTTGCCAAAGATTTTCATGGAATCCGCCGTCACGACCTCTGCCGTTCTGGTTCTGGTCGCGATGTCGATCAGCATGTCGTGGGTCATGGCCCGAGCCGAGATCCCGCAAACAATCACGGACGCATTGCTGACAATTTCTGACAACAAGATCATCATCCTTCTGATCATCAACATCATTTTGATCGTTGTCGGGATTTTTATGGACATGACACCGGCGATCCTGATCTTCACTTCGATCTTTCTGCCCGTCGCCACCAAGATCGGCATGGATCCGATGCATTTCGGTATCATGATGATTTTCAACTTGTGTATCGGTCTATGTACGCCGCCAGTGGGTGTCGCTCTATTCGTCGGCTGCTCCGTTGCAAAAGTCAGCGTGAAACAAGTTCTATTGCCGATTATGCCGTTCTTTCTTGCATTGTTGATCGGGCTCGCGCTTGTCGTGGCCTTCCCGCAGCTCAGCTTGTGGCTACCCGAACTGATGGGTCTCATCGACAGGCCGAACTGACGGCGATTTTGATCCTAAAAGTGTCCCGGCTCAGAGCTAGATTTACCGCGTATTGATCACGCAACACGCTGGCTCTGGGCTTGCATCAATGCGCGACCCAACATGGGCATCGGAGAGCTGACACCTATACAGACGTTGAATGAGCCCAGATTCTGTTGGTGGCGCCCATTGGAAATGGGAGCATTCCCGCTCTCTAGACCTGTCCCGCAATCGTCCAGCCCCAATTGCTCGGCTAGGCGACACATGACCTCATCTTTCAAGGGCAGCACGGAAGGTCGTCCAGCAATTCGACTGGCAAGCCCCAGAAAATCAGCACCACGCATCCCGGTTCTGACCAGACGGAATGAACACTGCCCGGTGCATTGCAGATCATATCGCCGGTTGAATAGGTGCCATGGTCGTCGCTTTGGTTCCCGTCCAGCACTAGGATAGTTTCGATCCCGACGTGTCTGTGACGCGGCACCGAAGCACCCGGCTGATACTTCAGCACGGCCCATTCCGCGCCAGTGTCGGGCTCTTGCCACAGTCTGTGGATGGTGACACCCGGTCGGAACGGGCCGTAGTCGAGCCTGTCCCAGCCCCCGTTGATAATCTGTTCGAAGACCGCAGGTCTCATCGCGCCAGACTCTTCATCACGTCGTCAGAGCTGCTGACACAACCAAAGACGCCGCCCTGCATGAGCACCATGTTGATCGCGGCGTCGTGGTTTGCGCGATCCGTCGCGCCACAGCAATCTTCAAGCAAGACACATTCGAACCCGCGATCATTGGCCTCGCGCATGGTTGTGTGAACGCAGACATCGGTCGTGATCCCGGTCAGCAACAGGTTTTCGATGCCCTTGGTCCGCAGGATAAGCTCAAGGTCGGTGGCGTAGAAGCTGCCCTTGCCCGGCTTGTCGATGATTACTTCTCCGGAAAGCGGGGCCAGTTCGTCGATGATTTCCCAGCCGGGTTCGCCGCGGACAAGGATGCGGCCACAGGGGCCATCGTCGCCGATTCCTGCCCCGATCTGGCGCGACCGCCAGCGCTTGTTCTTAGGCAGATCCGCAAGATCGGGGCGGTGCCCTTCGCGGGTGTGAATCACATGATAGCCGCCGTCACGCATCGCCTTTAGCAAATTGGCGATCGGGCCGATCGGGGCGCGGGTCAGCGACAGATCGTAGCCCATTTTGTCGACATAGCCGCCCTGACCGCAAAAATCGGTCTGCATGTCGATGATGATCAGAGCGGTGTTGTCCGGACGCAGATCCCCATTGTAGGGCCATGGGTAGGGGCGGGCATCGAGGTTGTGCATGAGGGTCTCCGTCTGATGTACGGAGGCCAATGTAACTCTGCGGTATGGTGACGTATTCTGCTAATAATTTGCAGTAGTGCTGCAAAAATTTCATCGCATTGCGTAGTCGTGCAAAAGGTTGGCCAAGCGTTGCGCGAACCGCGCGGGGGCGACCGGCAAGCTGCGGCCGCGCAGCTGACCTAACAACAGAGCGCCGGGGGCAATGTCGCGCGCAGCCAAAGGGCGCGAGGTAAGACCCGTGGGCAGGCGCAGTCCTATGGGGATCTGGAACGCCACCGCATTCTCGAACTCAACATAGTGCCGCATGAAATCGAAGGAATCGGTTTCGACCACCGCCGACAACTGCCGCGACGTCCCGGCCAGCGCAGCGTCCAGCATATGTCGTACGGCGTAGGCCCGTCCGGGGACGACATGGGGCTGGTCAAGGCAGTCGCGCAGTCGGACTTCTTTTTGCTGGGTCAACGGGTTGTCAGCCCGCATGATTGCATGAATAGGCTGTTCGATCGTGGCAAGGATGTCGAAATCGACAAGATGTGCGGGCTCGAGCACAAGCGCGAGATCGCTCTGAAACGTGCGCAGATCCTCTTCTGCTGCGGCGCGATCGCGGATCTGAACAGAGAAGGTCACACCGGGATGTTCTGTCCGGTAGGCCGCGATCTGGGTTGGCAGGAAGTAGGGGGCCAGTGCCTGAGAACACGCGATGGAAACGTGGCCGCGCCGTTCACCATCCAGATCCGCGACAAGGCTTTGCACGCGGCGCAGATCGCTGAGTTGCGCGCGAAAATGCTGGATCAGCAACTCTCCCGCTGGGTTCAGGCGCATGCCACGGGGAAGCCGTTCGAAAATCTGTGTACCGAAATCTTCCTCGAAATGCTGGATGCGCCTGTTCAGCGCAGAGCCGGTGATGTTGAGGTCTTCAGCCGCCTTGCGGATCGACCCAGCCCGCACAACAGCCTGTATGTAATGAAAGTCTTTAAGGTGGCGCATCGGCAAGCTCCTACTGCTGCATTCATTGCAGCACTTATCTGAATCTTTGGCAATTGAGTTCAGACCTGTTTCCCGGTCAATCTGTGGAAGAGCAATTGGAGAAACACATGACGACCCCCTTGAACCTTGATGCCCTGTTCCGCGCCTATGATGAGGGCGTATCCGCAGAGCACATTATCCGGCAGGTCTATGCGCGGATCGCAGAGGTGGCGGACCCGTGCATCTTTATCAGTCTGCGGGACGAGGCGGATGTGCTGGAAGAAATCCGCGCTATGGGACCGCGCGACGCCTCAAAGCCACTTTGGGGCGTGCCCTTTGCTGTGAAGGACAATATCGACGTCGCCGGGATGGCCACTACAGCCGCTTGCCCGGCATGGGAATACAGCCCGGCCCAAGACGCCTTTGTTGTGGCTCGGCTACGAGAGGCGGGGGCGATTGTTATCGGCAAAACCAACCTTGATCAATTCGCGACCGGACTGGTCGGGGTGCGCACGCCATATGGTGCCCCGAAGAACGCGATCGACCCGGAAATTGTCCCCGGTGGATCCTCCGGCGGGTCCGGGGTGGCCGTGGCGCATGGGATTGTCAGTTTCGCGCTTGGCACCGACACCGCCGGATCGGGACGGGTGCCCGCCGCGCTGAACAACATCGTGGGGCTAAAGCCCACGCTCGGCAGTTGGTCGGCCAGCGGATCGGTCCCGGCTTGCCGGTCTGTTGAGACGATTTCCGTCTTTGGGCTAACGGTCGAGGACGCCTATCAGGTTTATCGAACGGCTGCCGTTTTCGATCCCGGTGACAGCTATGCCCGACGCATTGAGGCTCGCCCTTTGGAAACGCCGCCCTCGGGTCTGCGTATCGGCGTGCCCGATGCTGCAACGCTGAAGACCTTCGGCGATACTGTGCAAGAGACATCCTTCCGCGCCGCGCTTAGCCTGCTGGAAAAGGCCGGTCATCAAGTGGTGGAAATGGACTTTACCTGTTTTTACGACGTGGCCGAAATGCTGTACGAGGGCGCTTGGGTGGCGGAACGGTATAGTGTCATCGAACAGCTTTTGGCGCGTGATCCTGAGGCGATCCTGCCCGTCACGCGGCAGATTATCTGCAAGGCGGAACAACTGAGCGCAACGGATGCCTTTCGCGGGTTTTATCGCCTCAAGGATTTGGCGCGCCGCGTCGAAGGCCCGCTGTCGCAGGTCGATCTCCTTTGTGTACCCACAATCCCGACCTTTTACACCGTGGCGGAATTGGACGCGGACCCGGTCGGACCGAATTCGAACCTTGGCACCTATACGAACTTCGTAAACCTTTTGGATATGTGCGGTCTCGCCGTTCCGGTGCCGCCCCGAACGGACGGGCGACCGGGCAGTGTGACGCTGTTGGGGGCGGCCGGGACGGATGCGTTGCTGGCCGAAACCGCATTGGGCCTGGAAAAAGCCGGAACCAGAACGCTGGGCGCAACTGGCTGGACGCGCACATAACCAGCACATAACCCAGCACGCAGCGTGGTCGGCCCCAACGGGCCGGTCTTAATCAGCGCGATTTTGTCACAAAGACCGCACAACTCCTTGGAGATTGAAGGAAACAGTTTAAGACGTCGCACGCCAATTGATGTTCGATTATGTTGATATGGGCGTCCAGAACCCAAAGGAAGCGTGCGCAATGACCACCAAGTTACGGACACCTGCGCAAATCCGCATGAACGCGATCTTGAAACGCCTGCATGATGGTGGATCGGTTGCGGTCGCCGATCTCGTGAAAGAGTTCGAAGTGTCCGACATGACCGTGCGGCGCGACCTTGCTGAATTGGAACGTGAGGGGCTTTTAGAGCGGGTGCATGGCGGCGCACGCCGCCGTACCTCTGGCCCGTTGAAGGTGAACGACGATATCGAACTGGATTTCGACGCCCGACTGGTGCGCAACTCCGCGGCCAAGCGGCTGATCGCGGCGGAAGCGGCTGAGTTGCTGTCGGGGTTTCGATCTGTGGCAATCGATGTTGGCAGCACCTGTCTGTTTGCGGCAGAGGCGTTGGCCTGTCGTGGCGGTCAGCGTCACATCTTTACCAACAGTCTGCGTGTGGCGACCGCGCTTGGCGCCTTGGGGACGGAAACCTACTTGCCCGAGGGTCGCACCCGCCCCGGTGAGCTTTCGATCACTGGCCCCAGCGCCATCGAAAGCTTTGCCAAGCTACATTTCGAGGTAGCGGTCATCGGCGTATCAGGAATGTCCGACCAAGGATTTTACGACTTTTCCATCGAGGACAGCGAGTTGAAAAAGCTGTACCTCGAACGATCCGAACACCGCGTTTTCTTGTGCGATTCATCCAAGTTTCGGCGGCTTTCTACGATCCGCGTCGCGGCCTTGTCCGACGCTACGGTGTTGATCACCGATGCCCCGCCGCCATCGGACCTTGCCTCGGCCCTTGCAGGGGCCGGGGTAGAGATCCGAGTGGCAGAAGAACCCTGAAAGGACGCCTATCAGGACGCCACGGCCAGTTCTGGTTTGCCGGTCAAACCGGGCGCGATCCCCAGCGCGTCATGCAGCGCCGCACCCACACGGCACACCAGATCGTCGCCCAGCGACGGGCCTGTCAGCATTGTGCCCATAGGAATGCCGTCGTGTCGAAACCCGGCTGGGATCGAGGCAGAGGGCAGATCCAGCAGGTTCACGAAATTGGTGTAGGTGCCCATCTTTGCGTTCAGGCGGATGTTGTCCGCCAGCAGCGCCTCGATTGTGTAGGTTGACGGCGTCGTGGGCGTGACGATCAGATCAACCGATTGAAACAATTGCCGCACCTGCTGCTTGTAGCCCGCAATGATGTACTGGGCGCGGAAAACGTCGCGGGCGGTATACTTGCGACCCCATGACAGGATCTCGCGCGTGGGCGGGCAAAGGGCGCTTTCGTCCTCGTCGAACCGGTCGCCGAAATTGGCGTACCGTTGCGCGATGAACGGCCCATCATACAGCATTTTCGCAGCGGTTAGGTACGGCGTCATGTCGATCTCGACCGCAGTTCCGCCCAGCGATTTCAGTCGGGCAACGCTTTCACGGAACAGCCGCGCGGACTCGGCGTCGCCATCGGTGTCCAGCGTCGCGGCATCTGGGATTGCGAAACGGAAAGTTGCGGGCGCGGGGGCGGTGCTGACGCGAAAACCCTGTGCCTCGGGCTTTGAGAACGGGTCCGACGGATCGTGCCGAAACCCAAGGTTTGTCAGCAGCACGCTGTCTGCCATGGTCAGCGTCAGAAAGTTTTCTGTTCCGACCATCCCGGCCTGCGATTTGGCCGAGCGTGGCACCAGACCCGGCGTGGGTTTGTAACCGACGATGTTGTTCAGGGCGGCTGGTACGCGGCCTGACCCGGCCGCATCGTTGGCTACGGCAAAGCTGACCAGTCCAGCGCCGACACTGACGCCTCCGCCGGATGAGGACCCCCCGGAAATGTAGCGTTCATTGAAGACGCATTGCGGGATGCCAAAGTCGCTGCGCACGCCGACCACACCCATGCCAAGTTGGTCTTGGTTCTGCTTGCCAATCGGGATCGCACCGGCGTCCAGCAGTGTCTGGACAAGATGGCTGGTGGTCTCGGGCATCCGTGCCCAAGCGCGCACAGCCGAGGTCGACGGTACGCCAGCAAGGTCAACGTTGTCCTTGATCCCGAAAGGAATCCCGTAAAGCGGCAATGACATCGCCGCAGGGTCGGCCATCAGAGCGCGGGCGCGGGCGCGGGATGTTTCGCGGTCAATCAGGTGGATCCACACATGGTCATCTCCACGCGCCTCGATGCGGTCGTAGACGATGTCGATCATGTCTTCGGGGGTCAGGGTGCCTTCGTCAAACAGGGCTTTGAGCGTTGCGATATCCAATGCGCCAGTGGTGCGATCCCATTCGATGGTCATGGATTAGTCCTTTGTTATAGTCGTCTGCGCCTTGGTGCGGGTGGCGAGATACGCCCGCCAGTCACCGAGGTCTGTGATGTCTTCGGAGCCGTCCTGAGCGGCGATGGCCTCGCAGATGAAACCTTTGACCTTGCGTCCGTCCGAAAGGTGCAGGGTTCCTATTCCAAGTGGGCTGTCGATCATGGTCAGAAGATGGCCCAGCCCTGCGGGCGTCATTTCCCACAATTCGAGCGAGATGGGGGCACCGCTGCCGGGGGCGCCGCGGATCAGGCCGGGTCGGATCGGGTCCATGCCGACAAGGGCATGGAAACGGTAGCTGTCGTCGGTCTGGGCGATGGCGCCGAACTGCGCGCCGCAGCGTTTCATTTGCGGCTCCAGTGGCATGCCGCGCATGTGGGCGCCGCAAACGGCAACAAGCAGTGTATCGGGCAGGGAATGTGTCACCTTGAGTGTCTTTCGTCAGAAGGGGATGACGCGCTTGTCGCGCAAATAGGTGCGGGCGGCCTCCATCACCGTCAGGATGTGACGGCGCATCAAGAGAGTTGCTTCTTCTGCCGTGCCGCGTCGGATCGCGGCCACGATTAGACCGTGCTCTACCTGCGAATTGCCGATCCGTTCTTTCAGGTCGAACTGTGCCGCACGAAAGGCGGCAACGGCCCGGCGGATAGAAAGCGTCGCGTCGCGCAGGCTGTCGTTGCCAGCGCCGTAATAAATCGCTTCGTGAAACCGGAAATTGTGGTCGCGGTAGGCTGCGCGATCACGCTGTTCGACAAGGCACAAGCCGTCCTCGTGGATTTCTTCGAGTTTGGCCTTGGCCTCCGGGCTCATGCGCCTTGCCGCGTAACCCGCGCACAGGCCTTCGAGTTCGGCCATGAATTCGAACTTTTCCAGCATCTTATCGGGGGACACTTCCGCCACAAAGGCTCCGCGATGGGGACGCGTTTCTACCAGCCCGATCACGGCAAGCTCTCTCAGCGCTTCGCGCACCGGGGTGCGCGACACGCCAAAATATTCGCCGATCAGGGCCTCGTCCAGCTTCTTGCCGGGCGGCAGTTTACCAGAGACGATTTGCGCGCTGAGTTCGCGCACGACCGCCGCGGTATTTGTCTCACCGGCTGCGCGGTGCAGCCGGATCTCAGGTTCTGTCATACGGCCTCCTGATCCTCGGGGATCAGGCTGACATGGGCCGCGACGATGCGCCAATCACCGTCGATTTTCGCCCAGGTCTGGGATTGCCGGCCAATCTTGCCCGGAGTCCGTCGAAACAGGGTCATCGCCGTGGCGAAATCAGTGCCAAAGCTGGTGATCGCTGTGCGCTCTAGCGTGCGATCAAGCCCGCCCGAGGGCCGCGAAGCCCGAAAGGCGGAGATTTCGTCGTGGCCATACAGGTTTTCGCCAATCCCGTAGCGGATGGTCCGGGGATCGACAAAGAACAGCTCATCCAGAACGGCCACGTCATTGGTCGTCAACGCGGTCTCGTAGCGTTCGAAGGCGGCGGTGATCTCGGCCAATGGACCGGGCAGGTTGATATCGTCACGGGTCATGCGGAGAGTTCCTTCAAGAGGGCAACAGGCGCGGCACAGGTGCCGGATTGTTCCAATGCGTAGGCGATGCGCAGGGCGATGTCCTCTCGCCACGCGGGGGCGATGATTTGAACACCGATGGGCAGGTGCCCGGCGATGTTCTGAACCGGAACGCAGACCACTGGCAGCCCGATAAAGCTGATCGGTTGGGTGTAGATCCCGATGTGGGGACGGTAAGGTTGTTCCTGCCCGTCGATCATCACCGTGTCGCTGTCAACGCGCGGCGCGGGAAAGGGCGTTGCAGGCGTCAGGATGGCGTCAACATGCCGGAACACCTCTGCCGCATCTTCGGCGAATTGTCGGCGCAACCTTTGGGCGCGAACGTAGGCAATACCGGGCACGAGGGCACCGGCGACCAGACGGTCGCGCATCGGACGGCCGAAATCCTCTGGTCGGGTCTGCAAGGCTTCGGTATGGGTCGCGGCCCCTTCGACACCTGTTATCAAGGCAGCCGAGGCTCGCGCCGCTGCCGCGCCGGGCAGATCTGCGTCCAGTTTGATGTCCAGCGCGGCGCAAACCCGGTCCAACGCGTCTTTTGCCGGTCCATCCGGCGGGGCGAAATAGCCCGACCCGCGGGCGATGCGCAGGTCTGCGACACCCTTGTCCAGTGTGGACACGGCAGGGCAGGCGGGGCGGTCGACGCAGACGGGGTCGCCCGCATCGACGCCCTGCATTGCCTCAAGCGCCAGCGCAAGGTCGCTGGCCGATCGTGCCATCGGTCCGATATGGTCGAGGCTGTCGACAAAGGGAAAGGTGCCGGAACGCGGCACGCGCCCATAGGTCGCCTTGAGCCCGAAAAGCCCGCACCACGACGATGGAACGCGGATCGACCCGTTGGTGTCTGAGCCTATTGTCAGGGGCACCATGCCAGCAGCGGCCGCGGCGCCCGATCCACCCGAAGATCCGCCAGGGCGCCTTTCCGTGTCGTGCGGATTCCGGGTCGATCCGACGTGGTCGTTTTCCCCGGTAAAGTCATAGGCGTATTCACCCATGTTCAGCGCGCCCATCAGGATCGCGCCGGCAGCCTCTAGACGGGTGATGACCGGCGCATCGGCGTCGGCGGGTGCGTTGTCCATGTTGATCGCCGATCCCGCGCGGGTGATGACCCCCGCGATGTCGACCAGATCCTTGACCGCAAAGGGCACACCTGCCAGCGGGCCCACGTCTTCACCCTTGGCAATGCGCGCATCGACACGGTCGGCGGTTTGCAATGCACGGGCCTCTGTCAGGGTGGTGAAGGCGATCAGGTCCGCATCCGTCTTGCGAATGCGGTCCAGGGAGGCCTCGACAGACTGGCGCGCCGTCATGCGCCCGGCGCGGACGTCCTTGGCGATATCGGCGGCAGAAAGTTGTGTCCACTCGTTCATTCCGTGTCCCTTTCCGGCAGGGTCCAAACCGGCGCGTTTTCACATCGGGGGCGAAGGGGGGCCGACATGACCGCCGAAACCATGCCCATGTTTTGTTTCAGGATTGCCGCGATGGCTGGCAGCCGATCTTCGGATGGGGAAATGCCAAGAGTTGCCAAACCGCTTTTTGCTTCGCTTTCGTTGTCGGTCATGGGTCAGGCGGCCTCCAGCCGGTCCAGCAGGGCAGGGCGGTGGCCTGACCACGGGCGCGCAGCCTCGTATGCAGCGGCCGCACGCAGCACCATCGGGTCGTCCAAGTGCCGCCCGACGATCTGAAGCCCGACCGGCAGTCCGTCCTTCGTCAGCCCGGCAGGGACAGATGCCGCAGGCTGACCGGTCATGTTGAACGGAAAGCAAAAACCCAGCCATGCGGCGGGATCGACCATCCTGCCTTCGGTCTTTTCGGGGCCTTGCATGTGCAGCGCAAAGGGCGGCACGGTCAGGGTTGGCGACAACAGCAGATCATGTGTGCCAAAGAATTTGGCTGCGATGTTGCACAGCTTCTTGCGCGCCATATTGGCATTGGTCAGCGCTTCGTCGTCGTGCCGTCCCTTCAGCAAATTCACCAGGTGCGGCGACATTTCGTGAGCGTGGTCTGGCAGCCAAGCGCGCATTCCGGCAAGATCGCTGTCAGCCAAAACCAGTCCCCAGAAATCGGCGCCGGGATCGCTCCAGCCGGGATCTGCGATTTCGACCTCGCATCCCAGATCATTCTCGAACACAGCGACCGCTTCGCGCACCACGCGGCGGACTTCAGGATCGACGGCCAGATAGCCAAAGTCTTCGCTGAAGGCGATCCGCAGCTTGGGTAGTTGACCTGACTTGGCCTCATCTAGCCATGCCACATCGTTGGGAATGGTGTGGCGGTCGCGCATGTCGGGGCCTGAGATCACCGATAGCATGAGTGCCGCATCCGATACGCTGCGCGCCATCGGGCCGATGTGTTCAAGGCTTTCCCAGCTGGAGACACCGGGGAAGCGTTCGTCCCGACAGCCGGGCCACAGTGGCACTCGGCCCATCGAGGCCTTGATCCCCACCAGCCCGCAGTGGGCCGAAGGGATCCGCACCGATCCGCCCCCGTCAGATCCGATGGCGAAGGGCGTGACCCCTGCGGCCACCGATGCACCCGATCCGGCAGAGGATCCGCCCGGCGTCAATTCGGTGTTCCACGGGTTGCGGGTTGTCTCAAAGACCGGGTTGTGCCCGACGCCGCTATAGCCAAATTCCGGCACGTTGGTTTTGCCCAAGATCACTGCACCGGCATCTTTCAGGCGTTCGACCACAATGTCGTCGTCCTCTGGGACAAAGTCGCGATAGATGACGGATCCCATTGCGGTCACAAGGTCCTTGGTCGCGACCAGATCCTTGATCCCTACCGGCACACCGGCCAGTGGCCCCAGTGGTTCGCCTGCGGCGCGCGCTTTGTCGATCGCCGCCGCTGTCTTGCGGGCAAGGTCTGGCGCGGGGGTGCAGAAGGCGTGAAGATGCGGTTCTGTCAGCTCCATCCGGGTGATGGCGGCCTCTGCCACCTCGGTGGCGGACAGGCTGCCGTCGCGGACGGATTTTGCGATTTCGCCCGCGGACAGGGCGGCGTAGCTTTCATGAGTCAGGGTCATGCGTGGACTTCCTCTTGGTCGAGTCGGAAATGGCAGGCGGCTGTGTGCGAGCCGAGTTCTGTCAACGGTGGGGCTTTTTGCTTGCAAAGCGGCTGCTCCTGCGGGCAGCGCCCGTAAAAGCGGCATACATTCGGATCTGGGTCGATGGGGCTGCGCGGTTCGCCATTCAGGCGAATGCGGTCTTTCTCGCTAGAGCCGGGGATCGCGGACAGCAGCGCCTTGGTGTAGGGGTGCGCCGGACGGGCGAAAATCTCCTCCACGGGGGCGCATTCGATGATCTTGCCCAGATACATCACCGCCACCCGGTCGCAGACCAGCTTGATCACGTTCAGGTCGTGGCTGACGAACAGATAACTCATCCCCAGCGTCTCACGCAGTTCGCCTAGCAGTTTTAGGATCACGACCTGCACCGACACGTCTAAAGCCGAGGTCGGTTCATCCAGGATCAACAGTTCTGGCCGCAGGATAATCGCCCGAGCGATGCCCACCCGCGCCTTTTGTCCGCCCGAGAGTTGATGCGGATAGCGCGACAGAAGTTCCGGGGGCAGGCGGGTGATGCGCGCGGCCTCATGAACCGCCTCGGTCACCTCGGCACGGGTCTTGCGGCCACCCAGACGCCGCAGAGGGTCGGCGATGCTATCGAAAATGCGGAATTGTGGGTTCAGGCTGTCCGTCGGGTCTTGGAACACCACCTGAATGCGTTTGCGTTCTGGATGGGTGCCGAACCGGCGCGCGGGGATGTCCCCGATGCTTTGGCCGTCGATGCGGATCGCCCCGGCGGTGGGGTCGATCAGGCGCGACAGAACCCGCACCAGCGTTGACTTGCCACAGCCCGATTCCCCCACCAGGCCAAGGCTTTCGCCCCGGGTGATGGACAGGTTTACACCATCTACCGCATGCAATTGGCCAGTGCCGGTTGGGTAGATCTTTTCCAGGTTTTCCAGTTCCAGAAGCGGGGCAGTCATGCGCTTTCCTTCCATGGCATGTGGCAAGCGACCTCGTGGTTGGCATCCAGCGCGACGCGTGGCAGTGCCGCAGCGCAGGCCGGGGTGCTTTGTGGACAGCGGGACACAAAGCGGCAGGGCGGCAGGTCAAGACGCAGGTCCGGGAGGGAGCCGGGGATCGCCGCCAAGTCCGACAGGCTGCTTGCGCCGTGTGGCGTCGCCTTCATCAGCAGCCCTGTGTAGGGGTGCGCAGCGTTGTCGAAGATGTCGGCGGTGCTGCCCTGTTCGACGATATGACCGGCGTGCATCACGGCGAAGCGATCACAGTATTCCGCCGCAAGGGTCAAATCATGTGTGATCAGGATCGTCGACATCCGCCGCTGAGAGGATTTCAGCCGGATCAGGTCCATGATCACCGCCTGCGTTGTCACGTCCAGCCCGGTGGTCGGTTCGTCCGCGATCAACAATTCGGGCTCGCTGGCAAAGGCCAGGGCGATCATCACCCGCTGGCACATGCCGCCGGACAGTTCGAACGGATAGGCGTGGTAGCGGCGTTCGGGATCGGGGATACGGACCTCGGCCAGTGCTTCAACAGCCGCCTTGCGGGCCTCTCGTCGCGGCATTGCACGATGCGTCCGAAGCACGTCGGCGATCTGCTCTCCAATCGATCGGATCGGGTTTAGGGCTGACCGGGCGTTTTGAAAGATCATTGTCATGTGTTTGCCGCGCATCCCCGCCACTTCGGCGTCGCTGGCAGTCAGTAAGTCCATCCCGCCAGAGACCATGCGGTCGGCGCTGACCCGGGCAGAGGCCCCAAGCAATCGCATCACCGCATAGGCCGAGACCGACTTGCCAGAGCCGCTTTCACCGACGAGACCCAGCGTCTCGCCACGGGCGAGTTGGAAAGAGACGTTTTCAATCGCGTGAACCGTGCCGTCGCGGGTGGCGAAATCGACTTTGAGGTTCTGGATGTCGAGAAGAGGAACCCGGGTCATGTGCGGCCTTTCGGATCAATGATGTCGCGCAGCCCGTCACCCAGAAGGTTGAAGCAGAAGACGGCCAACACCAGCGCAGCGCCGGGAAAGAGAAAGATCCACCATTCGCCGGAGAAAATGAAATTTGCGCCCTCGGACACCATGATGCCCCATTCGGGTGTGGGCGGGCGCACGCCAAGACCGATGAACGACAGCCCCGCCGCGTTCAGGATCGCCCAGCCAAGGTTCAACGATACCTGCACCATCATCGGCGGCAGGATGTTAGGCACCAGATGCACCGCAAGGATGCGCGCCGAACTGTTCCCGTTCAGGCGCGCGGCCTCGACAAATCCCGCATCGCGGCGGCTGTTCACTTCGGCCCGCGCAAAGCGGATGTAAAAGGGCAGGTTGATGATCGCCGTGGCGTAAACGATATTCCAGACGGTGTTGCCAAGGGCCGCAACGACGCCCATGGCCAGCACGAACAACGGGAAGGCCATGATCGTGTCGACCAGCCGTCCGGTGATGCGATCCGTCCAGCCACCGTAGTAGCCTGCGGCAGAACCCATCCCCAGCCCCAGAAGGAAAGAGATCGACACCGCCGCAATGGCGATCCCGAAGTCCACTCTGGTGGCGACGATCGTGCGGCTTAGCACGTCGCGGCCCAAATGGTCGGTGCCGAAGGGATGCGCCCAGCTGGGCGGCTGTAACGTGTCCGAAGAGGTCGCCAGCGGATCATAGGGTGCGATGATCTCTCCGAACAGCGCCGCGATCACGAACATCAGGAACAGTACCATTGCGAAGGCCGTCAACGGGTTGGACCGCATCGCGTGCATGAAGCCCGAGCAGAAATTGGCCAATTGCGATGGCGCCTTTGGGATAGGGGCAGGAATAGCGGAAACGTTGGTCTGGTCAGTCATCGTAGCGCACCCTCGGATCGACGATCATGTTCAGGATATCCACGCTGAGGTTCAGCAGGATGTAGAGGACGGCCATCATCACAACGAAGCCTTGGATGGCCGCGTAGTCCGACGTCAGGACCGCTTCGACGGCGTAGGACCCAATGCCGGGCCAGCCAAAAACCTGCTCGATCAGCACGTTGGCCCCCAGCAGGAAGGAAAAGATCATGCCAAGGATGTTGACGACCGGCAGCAGGGCGTTGCGAAATCCGTAGGTCCACAGGATCGTGCGACGCGGCAGGCCCTCGGCCCGGGCGGTGGTGATAAAGTCGCTGCCCAGCACCCCGATCATCGAGGCCCGCGTCATCCGCGCCAGCGGTGCCAGCGCAAACAGTCCCAACGAGACCGCTGGCAGGATCAACTGCCCTAGGGCGGCTCGCGCGGTGGCGACATCCCCGGCGATCAGCGCGTCAATTGTGAAGAACCCGGTGACAGTCGGCGGGATGGGAAAGTAGATCGCCAGCCGCCCGATGGGCGAGGGCGACCAGCCCAGCTTGTAGTAGAACACAAAGATCAGCACGAGTGCGGTAAAGAAGGATGGAAAAGCCGCTGCTGCGGTCACCGTTCCCCGGCACAGGTGGTCGATCCAAGATCCCGGATTGACCGCCGCCCACAGGCCTAACGGCACCGCCACCACGATGGCAAAAACCAGTGCGTACAGCGTTAGTTCCAACGAGGCGGGCAGGCGCCGCGTCAGGTCGGTCAGCACCGGTTGCCCGGAATTGAAAGAGCGACCCATATCGCCCTGCACGAGATCGCCGGCATAGGCCAGAAACTGCACCGGCAACGGCCTGTCCAGACCCAGCCGTTCTCTGGTTTCGGCGATTGAATCCGCCGTGGCAGAGGGGCCAGCGAAATACGCCGCCGGATCACCCGGCAGCGCGTGGCTGATCACAAAAGTGACGATGATCACCCCGATCAGGCTGGGGAACGCGCTGAGAAAGCGCTTGCCAATCATCTTGATCATGACAGTGCCTCGAACAATTGGGCCGAGGTGCCAACGGTGCCAAACAGCCCATCGCCCATTTTCGTGAATGTCAGGATCGCGGCGTGGTTATGCGCCAAAGAGGCCGCGCAGCAGTCGTCAAGCAACATGCACTCGAACCCGCGATCATTCGCGTCGCGCATGGTGGTGTGCACGCAGCAATCGGTGGTGACGCCGGTAAAGATCAGGTTTCGAATGCCGCGTGCGCGCAGAACCTGTTCCAGATCGGTCGCGTAGAAAGCGCCCTTTCCGGGTTTGTCGATGATGGGTTCTCCGGGCGCGGGCGCCAGTTCCGGCACGATCTCCCAGCCCGGCTCTCCGCGCGTCAACATCCGACCGCAAGGGCCCGCAGAGCCAATTTCGGCCCCTTCGCGGGCCGACCGCCAGCGCTTGTTGTCGTTCAGGTCGGCCAGATCAGGGCGATGGCCTTCGCGGGTGTGGATGATCGGGAAACCCAGGCTTCGCAGCCGCTCCAGCACTGTTTTGATCGGATCGATCACGGCGCGCATCGGTGAAACATCCGCCCCGTGCTGGCCGACCCAGCCGTCGGCATCGCAAAAGTCGCGCTGCATATCAATGACGATAAGCGCCGTGTCTGCGGGAGAGAAACGCCCGTCAAAGGGCCATGCGTAGGGGTCTGATTTAACTTGTGGATAGGCAGTCATGCGGCAGCTCCGGCTAGGGTGGCAATCACATCGTCCGAGGTGGCGATGGACCCGTAGAGCCCATTGGACAGGCCAAACATTTCGATCTGTGCCTCGTGGTTGGAGTGGTCCGCCGCGCCGCAGCAATCCTCCAGCAGCAGGCATTCAAACCCGCGGTCGTTGGCGTCTCGCAACGTCGATTGCACACAGCAGTCAGTGGTGACGCCTGCGACCATCAGGTTGCGGATTCCCCGTGTGCGCAGCACGGTTTCAAGGTCGGTTCCCATGAAGGCACCCTTGCCGGGTTTGTCGATCACGACCTCGCCGGGGGCAGGAACCAGTTCCGGGATGATGTCCCAGTTCGGCTCACCCCGGATCAGGTAGCGGCCCAATGGTCCATGCGCGCCGATGCCCTGTCCGTTCAGCCGTTCTGAGCGCCACAGCTTGTTCGCGGGCAGATCGCTGAGATCGGGGCGGTGGCCTTCGCGGGTGTGGATGATTGTGTATCCTACCGGGCGCAGCGCGCCGAGCAAGGTTTGTAGCGGCTTGATGGCGCGCCGCGTGTTTTGCAGTTCGACTCCGCGTGAATGCACCCAACCGCCTTCGCCGCAGAAATCGATCTGCATGTCGATGATGATCAGGGCGGTGTTGTCGGGTCGCAGGTCGCCATCGTATGGCCATGGGTAAAGGCCGGAAACATGCGATGTCATGCGGCTACTCCTTGCGGAAAGATGTCGTGTGGAAGGGGAGAAGGGGGGGGGCCGCGCAAACGGCCCCCCGAAGGTCGTCATTCCGCGCGTGAAACAGTGCGGAAGTCGAGGAAGGTGTGGAACCAGTAGACATAGCCGTCGATGTCATTCTGCATCGCCACGTCCATGTAATCCTGAGCGATCGGGATCTTTGGAAGTTCGGTCATGACCGTGTCGATGATGCCCTTGAGGTCCGCTTCGTAGGCATCGGGATCGCTTTCGAAACGCGCCTTCTGGATTTGCGCGTCAAGCGCCTCATCCACATGTGAAGCTACGTTGAACACCGAGTTGTTGGCGCCGTAGTAGGTCCAGTAAAAGTGGTATTCGGGCCAGTCGAGCCATGCGTGGAAGCTGGTGACGGCCATCGGCATGGATTTTTCAAGCATCTTCGAGAACCAGTTTGATCCGGGAACCTTCTCGATCGATACGTCTACGCCGATCTCCTTGAGGTTCTGCTGGATCAGTAGGGCGATTGGTTCGCGGATCGTCGCACGCGACAGATCCAGGTAGATCGTGGATTCGAACCCGTCTGCATAGCCGGCCTCAACAAGCAGTTCTTTGGCTTTTACCAGATCGGTGTCATAGGGGCTTTTGACCGGCCATGCGGCCTCATACTCGGCGCCGGGTTCAGCACCAAACATCGGTGAAGCGCGCCCGTAAAAGGCGTTGTCCATGATCGCTTCGTACGGGATGGCGTAGGCCATTGCCTCGCGCACCTTCGGATTGTCAAAGGGCGGCATGGTCACGTTCATTTCCAAGTTCACGATGGCCGACTGTTTAGGGACGCCAACCACTGTGATGGCCGGATCCTCGGCCAACTCGGCAAAGTCTTTTGGGGGCAGGCCAACTGACACGTCGGCATCGCCGCTTTCCAACAGCGCCCGGCGCGTCCCGGACGACGCGATCTGTCGATAGACAACGGTTTTCATCGCGGGCAGATCGCCGTTCTTCCAGTCATCAAAACGCTGGAACACGATCTCGTTGCCCGGCGTCCAGCGCACAACGTCATAGGCGCCGCCGCCTGCGGTGTTGTTGGCCAGCCATTCTGTGGCCCAGGGATCGTCGTCGGTTGCATGTTCCAGAGCGAGGTCAGAGTTGATCACGATCGGAATTGGTGTTGTCAGGTCGGGCAGGGCCAGCTTGTTGCCGTCGGGGACCTGAATGCGGAAGGTGTGTTCGTCCACCGCCTCGAACTGTTCGGGGCTGGTCAGTGACCCTGCGCCCATCTGGATCAGTGGAAAGCCACCTGCGGCCACGGCGCGGTCGAACGACCACTTCACATCTTTCGCCTCTACCGGAGAGCCGTCGTGGAAAGTCGCATCTTCGCGCAGCTTGAACGTCAACTGCGTGCCGTCTTCGCTAATGTCCCAAGAGGTGGCCAGTTCCGGCAGAACCTCGGTCACGTCATAGACCTGCGTGCCGTCTTCCAGCGTTTTGACGCCGTGTTTCACCAGCCGGTCATAAACATGCAACGCCACAAGGCGCGTGTAGTCGTTGGACGTGGGCGTCTGCGTGTCCAGAGAGTTCGGGCCTTGTTCACCAACGGCGATGATCACGTCCTGGCGCGATTGCGCGACGGCGGTAAACGCCGCTGAGGAAGCGATCATTGCGCCGAGACTCAGCGCTTTGATCGTGATGGATATCGTCATTTCAAGCTCCTGTTGGATCTGTTTGAGACGCTTTTTCCGACGCGGGGAGGTCGCGGCTTCGGTCTCGCCCTTAACGAAGGACCATCGCGGCGGGGGAGCGACCCCGTGGAGCAAAAAACCAGGAGCGGTCCAAAGAATTTGTTCAAAAATAAGCCGTGCATACAATGTATGATTAATAAATTACCTTTCGCGCAACAGAGCTCAGGAGTAACAACACTATTTGCGGGAGATCGAACATCATGAGTTTGTTTTCGTTCGATTCTCATCCGCGCAGGCAAAATGCACTCTCCCCGGAGTGTCTGACGTCAGCGCCTATGGGTCCAAACAGGGGGATTTGATAAGAGAGCGTTCTTGGCTCATCGTGACCCCTGAGGAGTGAAAGATGAGACAGACAACTGGAACACGGAAAAATCCTGGCGAGAAGATCGTCAACGAAATCAAACAAGCGACTCGCAAACATTATTCGTGGGAAGAGAAGATCAGGATCGTGCTGGACGGCCTTGGTGGGTAACCGCGCCATTGGGACCGCCTGCCTGTTTGGCATGACTACGACAAGCTTGAGACTGTCATGTCGGTTGGGGGTGGCAGGGCGAGAGTGACGCAGGTTGCGCAGTGTCATGAGATTAAACGGCAATAAACTTACGCTTGGTGTCATGACTTCAAAAGAGAGGATCTCTGATCTCCGAATGTCAGGGCGCTGTTTTTCCGGTAGATCCGCCGGTGGAGCAGGCATCGGTCGCTCGCTGAATTGCGACTTTGAGGCGGGCGCAGTTTGCACTTTGATAGCACGATCGATTCCGCTGCGCTGGCGATGCTGATCCGCGTGGTGGGCGTCACATGATCGGCCCCGGCGCTGGAGTGCATGTGTAGGGGGAGTCGTCGAAGCCAGGTGGCGCCATTTCGTGCCCGATACGGGTATCTGGACTGTGCGGTCACGCAGCACTAAAAAGGACACCGGGCGCATGAAGTCCGACCGCCCTTACTCACTGCGGCTGCCAGTTCGGCTCTTTCGGCAGTTGGCCAACCCATCTGCCGAGTTCGTTTTGAGAGCCCGGCGACGCGCGGTCATTTCTCGCCGAATGCACTCTTGAAGAGTCTCAAGTGTTTTGATGCGAGCCTGACCAACCACGGGTTCCGAAACGAGATCAAAGAGTTTTGCCGTCGCGCCGAGCCGCCGTTTTTTGATCACGTCGCCGATGCATTTTGTGACCATTCCCTGAATGGAACAGATGCGAGCTACAGGTGCATGGACGCATCTGAGGGCAGGGCGGCTCTTACCGAACTGCTGTCAGTTTCATTACCCAATCGCAATGCTGATGTCTGAAAAGCGCGCTGGCAAGATTGAAGTGGCTGAAATCGGCCGTGTTGGCCGCCCAAAATCAATCTGGAGTTTGAAAGGCCTTCGGGGAACTTCGACCTTTTCATCCGTGTGAACCTTCTTCAAAAAATATGTAGGACGGGCACCTCCGTCCAGCAGTGACGACAGTGAGTCATGTTCCACGACGGGCGTCGAGGCTGGAGTTTTCCAGCAGCCAGCTAGGTTTGATAAAGCGATACTTCTTTACCTAATCGCCTTCAGATCATTCCGTTCAAGACGCGAAAGGATCCGCACGCAGGGCCACAAGATCACCAGATAGATCAGCGCTGCCAAAACCAACGGCGTGGAATCAAAAGTCACGCCCTGTGCGATCCGCGCGCTGCGCAACAACTCTGCAATAGCAACGACAGAGGCGAGAGAGGTGGCCTTGAACAACTCGATCGAGTTGCTCAGCAATGGCGGCAACACATTGCGCAGAGCTTGCGGTAGAACGACGTAAATCATTGTCGACGTGGCGCTTAGTCCAGTTGAGCGCGCCGCTTCGGTCTGCCCTTTGGGGATCGACAGGATGCCGGCTCGAATGATCTCGGCAAAATAGCTGGACCCATTCAACGTCATGGCTAGCGCAAAGGCCGGCACTTCGGGCAGGCGCAGCCCTAGAAACGGCAAGGCGTAAAAGACAAAGATTATCAGCACCAGCGGCGGAAACGACCGGAAGAAATCGATGTAGACAAAGGTAAGCAGCCGCACCGGGCGCGCCCCTTTGGCCGCGACGATGCCGACCAGCAATCCGGCCAAAAAGGCAAGCGGCAGGATGATCGCCCCCAGCCACAGCGTGGTTATCAGGCCGTACTTCAGATACGGCATTGCCTGCGAAATTGCGTCTAGACTAAACATGCGTTATCTCACCACCGAATAGCGGGCTTCAATCCTACGGCTGAGTAGAACAAGCGGAAAGAACAGGGCGACATAGAGAATGGCTGCCAGCGTCAACGGCGTCGGATTGGCATATAGGGCCTGTTGGCTAGACGCCTGATTCAACATCTCGGACACCGAAATGACAGAGGCCAGCGCCGTGTTCTTGGTGATGTTGATCATCTTGTTGGTCAACGGCGGAATGACCATCTGCACGGCTTGAAGCAAGACAATGCTGCCTAGCGTCTGGGTAAAGGTTAGGCCAGTCGAACGCCCCGCCTCCCATTGTCCTTGGTCGACAGCGATGATCCCGGACCAGATGATTTCTTCGGCAAAGGCGGCCATGACCAGTGACAAGACTAGAACGACCGCGACAAAACCCGACAGTCGGATGCCGATTTCAGGCAGCGCGAAATAGACGACGATCAGCAGGACCAGCGCGGGAATGGACCGCAGCACATCAGCAAAAATAATGATCGCCAGATTGACCAGCCGGATGTGAAAGGCGCGCAGGCAGGCCAGCAACAGCCCCAGCGCAAGCCCGAAAACGATGGTCAACGCTGCAATGATTAGCGTCGTCACAAGCCCCTTCAAAAGAAAGGGAAAGGATTTGACGATAATGTCCCAGTCGAAGAAGTATTGCAGGATGGCATTCATCAGCCGCTCTCCGATCCGGCACGAAAACTACGCAAAAAATCGGCAAGGCGCGGGTTCGTGCTGTCGCGAAAGATGTGGTCGGGCGGTCCTTGGTCTACGATACGGCCTTGGTCCATGAATACGATCCGGTCTGCCACGTCACGGGCAAAGGCCATTTCGTGGGTGACGACGACCATGGTCTTGCCGTCATCGCTCAGCTTGCGCATCACCGACAGGACTTCGGCTACCAGTTCAGGATCCAGTGCCGAGGTCGGTTCGTCGAACAGGAACAGCTTGGGTTCCAGGGCCATCGACCGGGCGATCCCGACCCGCTGTTGCTGGCCGCCCGAAAGCTGCATCGGCCTCGCGCCATAGCGCCCCTCCAGCCCGACCTGATCCAATGCAGCGCGTGCCCGTCGGGCGGCTTCGCCGCGCGGCAGTTTCAGGACTTTCCGCAGCGCAAGCGCGACATTCGCTTCGGCGCTGAGATGCGGGTAAAGATTGAACGCCTGAAACACCATGCCGATCTGTCGGCGCATCCCATTCAGGTCACGGCGCGCAGCAGTCACATCGGCACCATCCAGAAAGATAGCCCCCTGCGTGGGTTCTTCTAGCCGATTGATGCAGCGCAACAGGGTGGATTTGCCCGACCCCGAAGGCCCGATCAACGCCACAAGTTCGCCGCGCCGCACCGAGAGGTCGATGCCCTTGAGCACTGCGGTCTTTCCAAAGCTCTTGTGCAGTCCTCGGATTTCCAACAGAGGGGCGGCCCCGGTTTCTACCGGAGCCACCAGAGGTTGCGTCGATGCCATCACTTGCAATCCGGCACATGGAACGTAGCGTCATAGCCTTTGAACCCGACGGGGCCGAAACCAGCGTAGACCTTCATGATTGAGTTGACCGGCTCCGGGTATTCGCCAAACCACTTTTCGTGCAGTTCATGCATCGTGCCATCAAGCTTCATGCATTCCATCGCGACCTCGATGGTATTGCGCAATTCCACATCTACAGGACGCACAGCATAGGCGATATCCTTGTCCGTGTAGATCCGAGCAACGACTTTGAGCTTCTTGTTGTTCTTGGCCGCATGCTGCGCCACGAACATGTTGACGATATCGGCATCGGCGCGGCCGGTCACAACCGCCTGCATCGCATCGGTGTCCTTGTCGTAACGCTGAACGGTGAACCCGTATTTTTCAGCATTGGCCGTCGCCCAGATGTCTGTCTGGCTGCCATTGTTGGTTGCCAATATCTTGCCGTTCAGATCTTCGGGGCTGGCAATGGTATCGTTGCTTTCGGCCGCAACCAAAGCCAGGCCGCTGGTCAGGTAGCCTTCGGTGAACAGCAGTTCGTCGGCGCGGGTTTCGGTGATCTGCATAGGTGCCACAATCATGTCATAGCGTTCGGCGAATAGCCCGGCAAAGATCGCCGAAAAGTTCACGTCGATCACTTCGACACCGTCGCGACCGATGCGCTTGGCGATCTCTTCGGCGACATCAATCGAAAAGCCCGATGTGTCGCCCGACGCGCTGCGCATGGCCCAGGGCGCATAGCCGACATCTGCTGCAACCCGCAGCGGTTCGGCCGATGCTGCCCCCGGAAGCGCCAGCAGCGGTGCCACAACCGCGCCGATCAGCGCCATAGTGCGCATGATGTTGAGTCCACTCGTTTGCATATCAAGCTCCTTGAATGTGCTTGCATTTGATTTTCGGATCGCCCTAAGTTGTACGGACAACCGTATCTCTGCACAGTTCACTTCGATAGACAAGGATTATCTAAATGGCATCTTCAAACCTTCGTTGCGCCTTTCTTGGTATGGGAGCGGCCGGTTCAGGGCTTGCCATCGAAACCGTTCGACGGGGCGGAACGATCTCTGGCTGGCACGATCCGAACACCGAAATCGCTGATGCCGTCGCCTTTCGTGGAGGTCTTGCTTACGAAGGTATTGTTGGACGTGGCGCGATCAGCCTGCCCCCTGCCGCCGAGAACTCTTCCGAAGCGGTGCGCGATGCGGATATCGTGTTTGTTTCTTGCACGGCGGACAAACACGCCGGCCTGGCAAAGGCCGTCGCTCCAGCGTTGACCGCCGAACAACTTGTTGTCCTGCATTGCGGCTATGTAGGTGGAACCAAGGTGTTTGGCGATATCGTAGCGGCCAATGGCGGAGCCCGGGCGCGGCTGTTTGAGCTGAACAACACATTGCACCTTGCAGGCAAGATCTCCCCCTCGACGTTTGTCGCACGCAGCACCAAGAAGTGGCTTGAAATTTCAGGAAAATCTGAAGATACGGAGGGTTCGACCTATCGCGCTATGATGCAGATGTTCCCCGAGTTCGAATACTCCGAAAACATCCTGCTCAACGGTTTGAACAATCCAAATTTCATCGGCCATGTACCGGCTTATGTCGGGAATGCGGTGCTGCATGACCGTGATCTTGGCGAGATGACCACCGGAATTCTGCATTTCCACGAGGCCCGGATGGGCCGCGTCAACCTGCTGTGCGCCGCGGTCGAGGCCGAACGTGACGCCTTGATTTCGGGGCTGGGTTTGAAGCCCCTGCCGACCCGAGAATTTGACCGTCGCGCTTACCCTGCAGGCAGCCGCCTAGAGGGCGGGATTGCCCGCTTTGGGCCCAAGGTACAGAAGCGCTATGTCACCGAAGACTTGCCCTGCGCCTTGGTGCCGATGGAAAGCATCGGACGTCATTTCGGCATTGAAACACCATTGATTAGTGGTTTGATCAATATGGTTAATATCTTTGAGGGGGTTGATTTCAGAAAGCACGGCAGAAACGTCGAGATGCTGTCTGCCAAATGGGTGGAAAGTTTCTGCGCCCGCGCCTAAAAAATCGGCCGCCATGCTTGGTAATTGTGCGCGTTGGCAAGCGCCTGGAGGGGGAACGGACGAATGAGCGGCATGCCTTTATACCTGAGCCTGCAAAACGAGATCCTGGCGGCCATAGCCCGAGGCGAATATGTTGCCGGAGATCTCTTGCCGACCGAACAGGAGTACTGCGAACGATTTGGTGTCAGCAGGGCGACGGTACGAAAGGCGCTGCAAAACCTGTCGACCGATGGACGGGTGGTGCGCAAACACGGGATCGGCACCTATGTCCATTCTTCCGAGCAGCCCGGTCAGTCGGTAAAGTTTCGCGGCTTTCTGGAGGATGTGTTGGTGCATGATCCGGAAAACAGGTTCCACCGCGTATACAAGCGGGAATGCCGGTTTCCAGAGGCCATTCTGGATCTGTTTGGCGATAACGCTGTGCCTGAAGGATCGGTCAGCCTGTCGACCGTCAGCCGCCGGGGGCAGACGATCATGGCAGGTCTGATTCATCTGCCCGCGCCCTCTTGTGACCATGATACCGAGGCGGCCTATGCAACCAGCGAACAGCCGACAGTGGTGATGCTGCGCAAGGCGGGCATCTACATCGCGCGCGGCCAACAACGAATTCAGCCGATCATTGTTGAACAGGACATCGCTACCCTTCTGGGGGTTTCGGCGGGCATTCCACTGCTGCGTGCGACACGGGTCTATTTCGACATCAAGGGCCGCGCTGTGGCTGTCATCCAGACCACCTATCACCCAACCAACCACGAAATGGTCATCGACCTGCTGCCAAGGTAGGGCGACTGATTTTCGGAAACTGGAAAGAGAACTTATGACGCACGACATGGATCTGGTCATCCGCAATGCACATTGCGCCACGGCTTGCATGACTTTCGATTGCGATATTGGCGTCAAGGACGGCGTGATCCGCCAATTGGGCGGCGAGATGTCCAGCCCCGATGAGATCGACGCCAACGGTCGCTGGGTGCTGCCGGGCGGGATCGACAGCCATGTCCATTTTGATCAACGCAAGACCCATGGCGGGCAGAATGCCGATGACTTCTATACCGGCACCGTTTCTGCCGCCTGTGGTGGCACGACAACGGTAATCCCCTTTGCGGCCCAACACCGGACCCAGTCGGTGAAATGGGCGATTGAAGAATATCACGCCCGTGCCACCGGCAATGCAGTGATCGACTATAACTTTCACCTGATCCTGTCCGATCCGGCGCACCCTGACTTTACCGAAGAACTGTCCGGGGTTTGCGACGCCGGGATAAAATCGCTGAAGGTGTTCACGACCTATCCGGCAATCCGTCTGGACGACGACGCACTGCTGGATATCTTTAACAAGGCCAAACTGCATGGCTGTCTGGTCATGGTGCATTGCGAAAACAGCGGTATCATCGATTTTGTGACCCAGCGGCTGCTTGATCAGGACATGACCGCGCCGAAATACCATCTGGCATCGCGTCCAGCCATCGCCGAGGCCGAAGCTGTGATGCGCATCTGCGCGATTGCTGAATTGTTCAACGTGCCGACGATGATCGTGCACGTCTCATCCGGACGGTCGCTAAAGATCATCGATATGGCCCGCGACAACGGGGCCACGATCTTTGCCGAAACCTGCACCCAATATCTGACGCTGCCGCAGTCCTTGCTAGATCAGCCCGATCAGGAAGGCGCCAAGGGCATTTGTAGCCCGCCGTTGCGCAGTGCTGCGGAATCCGAGGCCTTGTGGCAGGCCGTCTGTGACGGCACGCTTGACGTAGTATCCTCTGACCACAGTCCCTATCGTTTTGACGAAACCGGGAAATTCGCACATGGGCGCGACGTGCCGTTCACCCGTATTTCCAACGGATTGCCGGGCGTAGAGCTGCGGATGCCACTGTTTTTCACCCATGCCGTCCAGACCGGCCGGATCGACATCAACCGCTTTGTCGCCCTAACCTCGGCAAATGCGGCGGAAATCTATGGGCTGTCGGGGCGCAAGGGCACGATTGCCGTGGGTGCTGACGCCGATCTGTGCATCTGGGACGATGACTATCGCTGGACGATCAACAACGACCGGATGCACCACAATGTCGATTTCACCCCCTACGAAGGCATGGAAGTCACCGCATGGCCTGCTGTCACGCTTAGCCGTGGGCGCGTTGTGGCCCGTTATCACGATTTTACCGGTACCCGCGGCGACGGGCAATTCCTTGTCGCAGATGCCGCCCTTACTCGCCACGAAATGACTGCAACTCAGAAAGAACTTAACGCGTTCGGGTTGCGCCTATCCCCGCGCCAGTAGCTCCTCACTTTACTCTACGGACTGAGAACCTACCGCCAAGCAGATCGCTTCAAAGCCGCCGTCGCGCAGCCGGGGGCATCCAACTGCTCGCGGTTGCGAGGAACGCGAGCCGCTTCCAGCATCCGGCGTTGGATTTCAATGGCCTTCTCTGTGTAGTGGAGAGTTTCAGCGATCTGCAGGATGCGTTCGCCGTGACCTGAGACCCGTTTCCTCGACCATTGTTAGGTGAATTCGTCCCAATGTGCTCTGTTACCCCACCTTGGACAGCCATAAGCTGGAATTTCCCGGCTTTTTTACGATGACGGGCTGGTGGCGGCATCGGGAAAGCGCTTGGCGAACTGTACGTTGTATCCGATCGCACAGTGAGGTCTGACTCCGTTGTCGTGGTGACGTCGATCCTCCAGCTTTTCGTGGGCGTCCGTAAGGCATATGAACCGGTGTGCTTAAAGGCATTCCGACCGTTGCTTGCTGTTGAATGCTTCGATGAAGTCGTTGTCCGTGGGTTTTCCGGGTCGTGAAAAGTCCAGCGTGACCGGGTTGGTGTAGGCCCAAAGATCCAGATCGCGCGAAATGAACTCGCTGCCCTTGTCGACCCTGCTCGTATTTGGACAGCCGATCGTCCCACAGACCCGCGCGAGCGTCTTCCGGATCTCCGCCTTGATAGCTGACGCGCGAATCGGCCGCCGGGCAGAGCCGGGGATGTGTATCGACGATGGACAGAATGCGGAGCTTCTTTTCCAGGGCGGGCTGGTCGTGAACGAAATCCCTCCTGCACACGCAATGCATATGCTGTCGGGCAAGATATCGCCCAGACGTCGTTCGGCCCAGTGGACTCCTGACTGTCGTCTGATGCTTTGTCTACTCCCGGCGCTTCGGGTGCTTGTTCCTAAGCTGCAGGCACAACTCGTTGTAAATCCAGCGGGTCTTCTTGGCATTGATCTCCCAACCAAGGAATTGTTGTGGAAAACTCCAGCTAAAATCGAGGACGTTTCCGGGGGTCACATCAGGGCAGAGCAGGGGTCAGTCAACAAATGGTTCGACTTGAAGCGTCTGGCCCGGAATTACCATGTCGCACTTCGGTGGGATGACCGCGATCCCCCTTGCCTGCGCTAAGGGCGACATGGATGCAGAGGCGCCTTGCCCAAGGCGTATCAGCACCGGACGTCCTACGCTATCACGCTCTGACCAAGTGACTGGCACATACTCACGCCGCCCGGTCCTGCGCCGATAAGTAAAGCCCGCAACAGCTGGCAACCAAGTGTCCGGCTCTTCCAAAAGACCAGCCATCCGTCGCAGCGCTGGCCGCGCGATCTGCGCAAAGGTGATCGCGGCGGCATAGGGGTTGCCGGGTAGGCCGACATAAAGCGTTTGCCCAAGCCGGCCGATGGTCAGCGGCTTGCCCGGGCGGATGGCGACCTTGAGCACGTCGAGTTCCGCAGCCTCCGCCCGCAGCGCATCCAGAATATGATCTTCTTCGCCCGCCGAAACACCGCCCGAGGAAATCACGACGTCATTTGTCTGCGCGGCATGGCGAATGGCTTTGCGGATGCTGGCGGGGTCGTCCGGCCGGATGCCGAGGTCGGTCAAGTTGACCCACGGTAGCCCGGACAGCGTTGCCCCCAGAAGCACGCGGTTGGAGTTGTAAATTTGTCCCGGCCCTAGGCCGCTGCCCGGCTCGGATAGTTCGTTCCCGGTGGACAGTATAGCCACGCGCACCCGGGGGCGCACAGCAACGGACGCCACGCCACAGCCCGCGAGCAGCGCAAGTCGGGGCGGCGTCAGCGTCAGCCCGGCGGCCAGAGCCGGTGCGCCTTGGGCCACATCCTCTCCTCGGCGACGGATGTTTTGACCCAACTTTGGGCGTTCCGTCAGCGATATCATACCCCCGGTGCGTACGACTTGTTCCTGCATCACGATGGCATCGGCCCCGAAGGGCACCGGTGCGCCGGTGAAAATACGCGCCGCCGAACCCGCAGCAAGTGAAAGGGCGCGCGCGTCGCCCGCCGCAATCCGGGCCACCACAGGCAGATGCCACGGGCCGTTCCCAGTCAGGTCGAGAAGGCGCACGGCATAGCCATCCATGGCGGAATTGTCGAAGGGCGGCAGCGCAGATGTCGACACGACAGGCGCAGCGCTCACTCGACCAACCGCCTCACCGAGAGCGAGCATCTCGTGGCCTACCACCGGGCAGGCGGCGGCAATGGCGCGCAGTCGCGCAGCATCAACCGACAAGGTCGGGCTGGATTTTCCAGCCGAACAGGAAACAGCCGCTGTCATGTCATCTCCTCTCAGAAAACCCGCCCCCGAAAAACGGGGGCGGGTCATCGTTTCAAATGACTTACAGCATGATTTCCTTCGACTTGAAGGTAATCCCCGCAGTCTCATGCGTTGCGTTCGACACCTTGCGGATATCGCCCCAGCAGTGTTTGTAGTCTGGCAAGACCAGCTCGTTCACCCCCGGGTTGACCACGTTGCCTTGGCTGCCCGCAGGTGAACCAAAAACCATGGCGACTTGGTTGCGCTTGGACGATGGCGTTGGATAGACCATGCCCTGTGTCACACCGTTGTCGTTGATGATCTCGATCAGATCGCCTGGATTCAAATCCATTTCCACCATGTCATCGGGGTTCATCTCGATGAACGGATAGGGGAAGCGGTCCTGAACAAACTCGTTCTTCTGATCGAGGAACTGGTTCTGCCAGAAGATGTTGGCCCGAACGTTGTTGATCCAGAACTTGTGAGCGGCTTGTTCACGGGCCTTGCCCGCCGCCTGCCAGCCGCGCCAGCCCGCCGCACAGAACAACGCCTTCTTGTCGTCGCGGCCATGCCGGTCGAACGTGCCATCGGCATAGAGCCGTTTGGTCCCGACAAGCGCACCATTCTCGTAACCGACAACCGGTTCCTGCACCCCGTTGTTGCCCATGGCCCGAAGGCGCTCGTAGGTCACTTCTGGATGGCCGGTATTGTAGCCGTCCATAAAGGCGTCTTCCTCGGTCTGCCAGTCATATCCCTTGAACTGGTCAGCATAGGCATCGTGGCCCATATCACGCAGCACGCGTTCCATGTTCCAAGCCATTTCCGCCGCGATTAGGCAGTCCGGCTTGGAGTTGCCATAGGGGTCCATGTACTTTTCAGACAGGCGCAGGCGCCGCTCTCCGTTCATCGAGGTGAGGTTCATCTCATTCGATTCACAGGCAGGCAGGATCACATGTGCGTTCTGGCCGATCTGGCTGTGGATGATATCCACGTCCACCACGAACAGGCCTCCTGCATTGATTGCGGCCACGATCGCATCGACCATCTGTTCGCGGGTGCCCCCGGCCGCAGCGTCAATCGCATCCTTGACCATGTCAGAGCGGCGTTTGTGAACGCGCTTGAATTCTGCGGCATTCAGGGTGGTTTTGTAATGGTCGCAGGCCCAAATGTGATGCACACCGCCCAGACCCCGGATCAGGAATTGGTCGATATACTCTGCCGGACGACCGACATGCGCATCGGACGGACGATAATAGCCCTCCTGATGCCCCCCCAGACGACAGACACCACCACCTTCGCGGCCAACATTGCCTGTCGCAATGGCGATGTTCACCAACGCGCCAATGGTGCGGTAGTTGTCATTGCCCCAGATGATGCCCTTTTCGTAGCAGGTCACGCATTTGCGGCGGCTGCCATCGTCATGCGGCATCGCAATCCATTCAGCGGCCTTTTGGATATCAGAAGCCGATACGCCACAGATCTCTGCTGCCTCATCAAGCGAGGTCCGGCAAGTTTGCATGGCATAGTCAAGACTGCCAAGGCCTGCGGGATGTGCGCTATCTTGGGCAACGGCTTCGCCGCCTTGGAAGGTCGAGTTTGCGATAAAGTCGGAATCCGTCCAGCCCTGATCTACGATGTACGTCAGAATGGCGTTAAACAGCGCCATATCCGTGCCTTCGTTTATCGCCAGGTGCAGGACGTTCTCGGGTCCAGCATATTGCTCCGAGGAATGAACCGTCAAAGTGCGACGCGGATCGACAACAACCATTTTCGCGCCGCCCTGCAGGCCCGGCACCATGTGGTTGAGATAGAGATTGGTCTGGGTCTCCATCGAGTTGGCGCCGACCATGAAGATCGTGTCGGTCAACACATAATCCTCATAGGCATAGTTCAACTCGTCAATACCCATGTCGCGCGTAGAATGGACTTCGGAATTATAGGCCGGTCGATTGTGGATACGGCAGTTCTTGATCTTCATGCTCTCGAAGTAGAGCTTGCCGGTGCCCCAAGTGTTTTCGTATCCGCCGGCAGATCCGCCGTGATCGAACATCGAGACGACAAGATCGTCCTCGGACCCTTCGGTCACCACACGCGCCGTGACCCGGGTGACGAGATCCATCGCATCATCCCACGATGTAGGCTGCCAGACGCCGTTCCGCCAAACCATCGGATCCGACAGACGCTGCTGCTGCGTCCCGGTCACTTTCGAGGGGCGGTTTTCAGCCATACGCGCACCACGGATCGAACCGAGGCCAGAGTTTACGACGCAATCCACATCCGGTTTGACCACCAGATGCACGTCTTTGCCGTCCTGTCTGACAACATTATACATCGACGGCGCATACCACGCCTCGGTGTCCTGATACTGCTGTTCACTCAGATCGATGCCAAACTTGTTCTCGCCCGGGGCGGTGCCGCCCTGCTTATGCAGTGGCCAAGTGTAAGCCTTGTAGCCACAACCGACGATGCAGTAATGGCAGGTCACATTGTGTTCCTTGGCGTCTGCGGGAATGATCGGCAGACGGTCGATATGTCTTTTGTAAGCCATGTATCCCTCTCCCTTACAGCACGTTCGAAAGACGACCGTAGATCAACTCGTCGACCCCGTTCGCATAGATGTCACCCGCGTCATCGACGCTCAGCAGAAATTGCGGCAGATTGTTGGTGGCGTGGCCCCAGATCTGCTGGCCGCCGTTTTCGCAGTCAAAGCGAGAATGGTGGCCAGGACAGTTGAGGCTTTTGTCCTCGGCCGAGTAGCTCATCATCCAGCCCTTGTGCGGGCACAGAACGGAAAAGGCCACGATATCGCCATCCGGACCAACACCCCCTTCGACGGCTTCGCCCAACTTAAGCAGGACGCCCAAGCTTTCCTCGTCGGGATAGGCGATGTCCATCGGTTCGTTCACCGTCAAATCCGCGATATTGGCAAGACGGTTAGTCGGCATTTCGACACGCGCCAGCGCGCGCGCCTTGGCCTGCTCTGGCGTCATGACCGTTGTCGCAACAGCGCCTGCCGTCGCCATCATGCCGCCTCTTAGAAACTGTCGACGCCCTGCATCGACCAATCGGTTACACTTCATTGGCTGGTATCCTCCCTAGCTCATCAAGTGATGGATGATTGCCGTCAGCGTACCCCTTGTCCCGGAGGCGCACGATGCCACAAAAGCCTGTGCCGCACTGCGGCTACAACTTGATTTGGAAAGGGAAAATCACATGTTCGGAAATCCGAACACGGGCATCGCAGTGGTCAGGATCCAGACAAGCCGAGTTTCTGCATCTTTTCCCAGAGTGTCGTTCGGGCAATGCGCAACAGCTTTGCCGCCTCACCAATCTGGCCCTCAGTCCGGTCGAGGGCAGCTATGATTTGTGCCTTTTCGGCGGCGTCTCGGGCCTCGGCGAGTGACATGATCTCATCCGGCTTGGCAAGCCGTTCGGGGAACAGGTCGGTGGGCTGCAACAGCGGCCCCGTCGCCATGGCCAGCCCGCGCAGCAATCTTGCCCGCAGGTCACGGCCGCCGCCGGGCCAGTCATGACTGCGCACGGCCTCTTCACACAGCCCGCTGATCCCGCTCAGCGCTGGGGCATGGCGCGGTGCCAGCTTGCCGAACAACTGCTGCAACAGCCAGACGGCATCCTCGGGCCGCGTGTTCAGCGGGGAAATCGGAATTTCGGTTCGTGCCAGCCTGTAGAACAGTTCAGAACTGAATGCGCCTTGCTCGATCATTGGCTCAAGATCGTTGCCGCAAGCCGCCATGAGACGCCCCTCAAAGCCCGCATCGATTCGTTCGAGCAGCCGCGCTTGGTCCCCTGCGCTCATTTTGCTGACCGCGCTGACGAACAGGGTTCCTTCGCCCACGGAATCGAACCCGCCGCCAGGGCTGAACAAAGCCTCCTTGGCATCTGCGTTGCGCGCCAGATTGACCGTGACGAAGGGCGCAGCGGAGCGGTCCGACAGATCGTGGATGCGCCGCGCCACCAGATCCTTGCCGGTTCCCGGTCCGCCGAGGATCAGCACGGGATGGCTGGACGTTGCGGCCTTATCGATCAGCGATTCTATTCGTCGCGCGGCGACCGAAACCCCCATCAAGGGTGGAAAGTCTTCGCCCTGAAACGGTTTTTCGTGGCTTCCGACGAGCAGGCTGAGGCGCTCGAGGAAGACAGACATTTCAAACGGCTTGGTCACATAATCCGCTGCACCCGACTTGATCAGCCGCACGGCTTGACCGATGCCCCCTTGGCCGGTGATGAAAAGGAAAGGCGGCGGCGTACCGGTGCGCAGGAGCGTCGAAAACAGCTCCTCTCCGGACCCGTCCGGCAGACCGATATCGCATATCACCGCGTCGATCGGTTTCTTGGGGGTTCGGATCGCACCCAGGGCCCGCGCCATTTGTTTGTGCCAGAGAACCTGCGCGCCTTCCAGTTCCAACCGCTGCAGCAGCGAGGTGCCCATGATCTGATCATCCTCGACAAGAACGATGTATCTATTCCTGAGCATCGCGGGCCTCCATGGGCGCCGGCAAACTGACCGTGATGCGCGTTGCGCCATTTTCATTTGCATGACCGATGGTTCCCGCCATCTTCCTTGCCAGTTCGCGAACCAGTCGCAACCCGACACCCCCACCGGGCGTGAGCGGGCCGTCACCAAGCAAACGGTCCAATGCGGCCCTTGGCATGGCCGCGCCAGTGTTGGTGATCCGGAGGGTCAGACCGCCATCCATCGCGCAAGCGATTAGGCCGACGCGGCCCTCTTTGCCAGCCGCTGCGCACGCGTTCAAAAGAAGGTTAAGCGCGATCTGCCGCACCGGCCCGGCTGGGATTCCGCTCGCGGTGACCGCCGCAGGATCGACGGACCACGACAAGTCCAGTGCCAGACGCGACACTTCGGGTTGGATAAGGAGCTTGATGTCCTCGAAATCATCGGGGCCCAGCACGCGGATCTCCGGATCGACGCGGTTCTGGTCTAGAGTTGCGCGGGTTACGTCCCGCAAATGGCGCAAGCCCCGGTCAAGCAGGTCGGCGGACTGGCGCACGACCTCGGGACGGTCGGGATAGCTGCGGATCGTATCCGTTGCGTTCAAAAGCCCGCCCAGCGGGTTGTTGATCTCATGCGCCAACGACGAAGAGAGCCGACCTAGCGCCACAAACCGCTCTCGTTCCGCCAGCCTCCGCTCGGCTTCGGTCTTGGCTGCCACAGCGTCAACCATCGCGTTGTAGGTGCGCGCCAGCTGCGCCAGTTCTCCATCGCCCGGCGGGATCTCAGAGGCCGGGATAGAACGCGGCTTTCCATGCGTTTCGGTCATCTGGCGGGCCAGCGACGTAACAGGATTCAACATCTTTCGGATCGCAAGAAAGCCGGCCACGGACAATAGGCCGATGGCAATGGCGTTGCCCATGATCAGATAAAGCAGCGCTTTCCTACGCTCGGTCAAGAGGTCGGACACGTCGAGTTCGGTCGCGATTTGCCCGACGGCGCGCCCCTGATAACTCAGGGGCGCAAGCAAGCTGAGCACGGGCGATGCCCCATCTACCGTCAGGCCATCCAGCGCCACCGCATCCCCGGAAAGCGCTGCGATATCGCTGTCTATCGGAACACGCCGGGGATCGGTTGCGGCCAGCACCCTTCCACGCTCATCCGCCACTGCAGTCAGAACCATCCGGCGCCCTTCGCCGCCCTGAGCAGCTCGGTCAAGCGTGTCGTATACTTCCCATATGTCATGCCGCAGCACGAGCGGTCCGAGAGCCACCGACAACCCCTCGACATGCATCCGCGCCAGTTCCTGAATCCGGGCGTCCTGAACCTGCGCCAACGATCGCAAGACCTGCTGGGATGCCACCGTGCCAACAAGGACCATCATTGCAGCCGCGAGTAGGGGCAGCTTGATCGACAGGGGAATGGGAGCAAACCAATTCATGCCTCAAGGGGCCAGATCGCGAATGCGGTCTGCGATCCCGTCAAACAAGGTTGGAGTCGCCCGTTGGAAACCGTCAAGTTGCAGTGACATGAGCGCCTGTTGGCCTTCCTTCGTCTTTGCAAGGCTCAGCAACGAACTCTGCAAGGCCTGAACCGGTTCAGAGGCCAAACTGTCACGCCGCGCACAGACCGGGGGAAAACCCAGCCATTCCGACCGGTCGATCACCCGTGTGCGCTCGGTGAGGTCAGGCTCGATCGCCGCGAGGGCTTCCCAGACGTAGCCATCGACGCTGCCCGATCGCACCAAACCATCCGCAACGGCGCGCACAACGTTGCGATGCCCGTAAGTAAAGATTGCACGGCTGAAAAAACTCTCGGCTTGCTCCCCCATGCGCCGAAGGTTGGTCGCCGTGACAAGATAGCCAGAATTCGAATCCGGGTCGGAAAAGGCGTGTGTGCTACCTCGCAAGTCAGAGAGATCTCCGGCCGGGTCGTCCGCCCCGACAATAAGATAGGACTGGTAGCGCGGGCCACCGCGCCAGACCGGAACAGCCACAAGGTCCAGCAAGTCGACGTGTTGCAGATAGGGATACCCGCACAGCCACGCGGCATCGAGACTGCGTTCCAGCAAGAGACCGGTGACTTCCTGATAGGTGCGGCGCTGAACCAGTTCGATCTCGCGCCCCATACCGCGTGATAAGGCGCGGCGCAGGCCGTCTATGACGCCTGCATCGTTGTCGAGGAAAACCGGTGTCAGTCCAAGGCGAAAGATCGGTTGTGCCCGTGCCCCGTCTGCCATCAACGCCGTAAGCGCCGAGCCCAGAAACATGCGTCTGTTGATAGATTTCTCCATGACTTCGGGCCCCTCCCTTGGCCGGACTCCAGACCTTTGTTATTAACTACGCTGCGTTTTCGAGTGCCCGCGACGACAGCTATGCCGCGCTTTCGCAGCGTTCGTAAAAGCGACCCAACTTGGGCATCGGCGGAATGACACCCGCCATGAAACTGAAAACAGCCGCGTGAGTTCTACGGCTGAACCCCATTAAAAATGGGGGGATTACCCTCGACTTTGTGCAGATCGTCGAGCCGCTTGGTGAATCTGATAGAAATCAGTTGCTCGATCACGGAAAGCGGGTTGGACCCCCCGCCGGACCAGAACGGGTTCCAGATCCGATCGACTTGATTGCAGATGTTGCTTGTCAGCATGTGTGCCCTCGTTGATTTGGCGCGACTATACAGATGGGTTTAAGTCGGACAATCAGGGAGATAGGCCGTTCGATTGAGGGGCGGGCAGAAGGGGTCCTTAGTTTTGGGAAACCGGTCTTAAAACCATTCCTTTGTGGAGCGCTCCGGGTCTGTCGGAGGCCTATAGCTTCCTTTCACGCGACCATATCCAGCCTGTCGCGCTGTGGATAGAAGTTCTCTTTGGCCTATGCGGAGGGATCTGCAGGCAGCTACAGCTTACGGCGTCGATAGATAGTCGGCGGAGACGTATCCGGTAATGCCGGGCGCTTTGACGAGCGAGACTCGGCACCAGAGTTGGCCCATCTCGGTCGCGCAGTCGCGGCGTACCAGTTCGGTGCCGTCGGGCAAACCCAGCATGACTTTGTAGCCAAGGCTTGGCCCATGCCGCAGCTTCAACAACTCGTCCGGCCCAGCGCCTTTGACCACCACGCGGTTGCCTGAGCCGCCGCTGCAACTGGCGACAAGGACAAGCGCGAGTAACGATATGACTAGGGGACGGTTCATGATCTGGCCTCTGCGTTTTCTCTCCGTCTCGCCTGAATTTCCTCTCAAAGCAAGGTGCAGGCGCGGAATCAAGGATTTGGGGCGGCAGCTGTCACCTCCGATCGCGTCAGCAGGTTCCTTACGGCAGACACCGGCGGAAGCTATCGACCGGCTGCTCAAACAGGATATGATCGAAAGTGTTGCGATGATCGGATCGTATCCCTCTGACTCGCAATCTCGGTCATCAACCGATTTGCGCAACAGATTCGGTGCTATCTGTACTTGAAACGCAGGTGTGGTCAGAAAGTTGCTGATCAGGATTCTGCAGACAGCAACGTGGTCCAATCCGATAAATTTTGACCGCTGCCAAGGCAGACTTCAATTGGCTAGGGCCTGACCTGCCACGGGTTTTTCATCCAGCCGTGACCGGAGCGCGGTTGGTGTGTACTCCGATCGGCGCAGGGTGAGTAATCGCCCGACGCGCGGAGCTTTCATCTCTCGCAGCGGGGCGGGCGACTGCGGTGGTCAGGGTCCGTGCGTAGTCAGCAGGCGTCTGGTAATCTAGGCCGAGTGCGGGCGTTGGGTGTTATAGTTTGCAGCCCAGGCCGCGATCACCATGCGCGCGTGGGCCTGGTTGCGGAACATGGTCTCGTTGAGAAGTTTATCCGGCATCCGCCCGTTGAAGCTCTCCACGAAGCCGTTCTGTATCTGGACCTGTACCGCTTTCGTGTCGCTCCCGGTGCTCGTTCAAGCCACCTTCCGTTCGAAAGCGACGGGACTTTCCAGCCGAGTGCTGAGTGGCGCCGTCGTGGATTGTAGAACCCATTGATGTATTCGAAGATGGTCATCTCAGCCTGTCTGCGGGTGTTCCAGGTGTCCCGCCAGATCAGCTCTGCCTTTATGGTTTTGAAGAAGGTAGAAGTGGTCGCAGGCCAGTCAAATACGACAAGCGTCGATACAAACGACGCAACCGC
>TARA_R100000789_G_scaffold49708_2_pt1 | contig 44546 bp, 26 predicted proteins | sample TARA_R100000789 | Tara Oceans TARA_R100000789 (sample SAMEA2623403) | marine metagenome | biome: marine biome (ENVO:00000447); feature: mesopelagic zone (ENVO:00000213); material: "saline water (ENVO:00002010), including plankton (ENVO:xxxxxxxx)" | depth 450 m
ACAGAGTCCCATCGCCCTTCTCCATGCTTACAAGCATCGGTGGCTTCCACTGAACCTGACTGTCAAAGCCGTACTGGGTCGCGAGTGCCCACCGCGCGATTCGCTCGCCTGCAGGAATCTTGAGTTGGGGATGATACCAGCGTCTGCGCAGGTCGTAGGTGCTTACAAATCCAACGTTCCGATCACCCGCATTGTGAAAATCAAGGAAGGTCTGATACTGAGCAGCCCGGATTTCGATTCCAGCATTGAACATCTTCTCACAGTAATCGTCGCGTGTCTGCGGGTAGCCATCAGTGCAGAGCGAGAGTATGCCGAATGGCATTTCGGGATTGTTAAACGCTACGCGCCATGCCCTGATCATTTCCGGGAAGATATCTCGGTACATTTCCACACCGACAGAACCCTCAAAAGCGTTATTGTATCCCTGATGGAAAATCGCTCCTTTGACGGAGAGCCCAGAGAGCGGCGCAATCATGCCCGCGTAACAGTGTCCTGGAAAGTTATGGTTGCCTATCGGACCTGGTTGGAGATCGCCAGGCTCCTGTTTCTTATCGACAGGAATCGGATTCCCCTCTTTGACCTGCCTTTCCACCCACTGGCGGTGACTGGCGATACGTTTCTCCAAATCCGTCTGAGGGTTCCACGCAGCGGCAGCCTCATCGAATGACGCGAGTTTGGCTTTGGTTGGTTCGCTGCTCATTGCTCGCAGCACGGGAAGCGGGGTCCAAGTTTCCACAGTGGTTCCACCGCGAGATGCGTCGATAACACCGATGGGCACGTTGCTAGCCTTGTGGACTCTTCGCGCGAAAACGTAGCCAATGGCTGAAAGTTCTCGGGCGATCTCAGGTCTGCAAACATCCCAGTCCCCTTTACGGAAATGCCGACCGGACCAATCGCTCCACTGGTACAGACGGGGAAAGCCCATATTGAGTTCTGGTCCCTGACCGTAGGGAACAGTCAGGATGCGGATTTCGGGAAAGTTTGCGGAAATGATTTCAAGGGGACCATTTTCTACTTTGGCAAGCTCAAACTCCATGTTGCTTTGCCCGCCGAGTACCCAGACGTCACCAATGAGGATATTGTCGAGTACAAGAGACTCACTCTCGCCTTTCAGCACCATCTGCTGAGGTTTTGTATTTGCGGAAACTGCTGGCAAAGTAACTTTCCACGCACGGTCTTTGCCAGCCTTGGTCGATGCTTCACTGCCGGCAAACTCGACCATGACCTGCTCGTCAGGATCGGCCCAGCCCCAGACATGAATCGGCTGATCCCGTTGGAGCACCATATTAGTCTGGAAGACGTTACTGACACACAACCCCTCGCCGATCGCGGGGACATCAATGACATCTTCTCGCGGCATCTTTTGGGCAAATGCAGGAATCGCAAGAGAACTCGCGAGAGTGAAGATCAGGAGACATGAGAAGAGATAATGTTTCATAAGTGAGCATACTCAGAGTCAAAGTTAACGTGCAGTCTGCATCCTTCCACGCAAAGGAATACCCCAGTCCACAAGCATACCCCTTAGAGTCAAAGGCTTCCATTGTCAGCGTTTCAACCTATGGCACGCCAATCGGATTGGATGGTAAATAATAACTGAAAGTGGATCGAATGAGTGACTACCCCTCCGCCTTTATTTGTTTCGAGGATTGCGTCTGTTGCTGGCCACGATTACAAAGAGGTGATGCCTGTAATAAAAACCAAAACCACCTATCTGCAAATGTTTTCGTCGCCAGTGATTGAGATCATCGCACCCCGCTATGACATGAAGATTTCTAAAGTTGATAGTCCGACAGTCGAGTTCTATCGGTGTCTCTATCAACAGGTTGGCTCATCGTTCTACTGGGTCGATCGCTTATTGATGCGAGATAAGGAACTCCTGACGATTATCCATCACGAGCTTGTAGACGTGTTGGTTATTACAGTCGCGGATGAGCCTTGGGGCTACGCAGAACTTAATAGGCGCCGGGCAGGCGAAATCGAGTTGGCTTATTTTGGACTTATCCCCAAAGCAACTGGTCAGGGATTGGGGAAATACTTCCTGAACCACGTATTGAGAACAGCATGGAGCCTTAGTCCGCAACGAGTGTGGGTGCACACCTGTGACTTAGACCATCCGGCTGCACTACCAAACTATTTGAAGGCTGGTTTCAAGATCTACGACGAAGTCGTGAACGATCAATGGATCCCTGACTGAGAAGAAACGGCGATAACGATTACCCCCAACAGTTACGCCGCCTTCCTCTCGAACGACTTCACCAATCCCCCGACATAGGACTTCACCATCTGAGTACCCGTAGCCGTTTCGAAAGATTAATATGATTTTCGGTGATCATTTCCATAATGAATAAATTAAATGGTCGGGTAGCTGTCGAAGTAGATTTCAAGAATTAGAAGGAACCTCGACAATAGCCCGACCATCTCAGAAGATACCTGATTCCTCAATAAACGTCATTTATTTTCAGGATCTTTATTTTTCGCTGACTAAAATAGTCAGGAACTCAAATATAACTCGCAACACGCAAACTTTCTGATTCAGCCCAACGTTGAATAATTTGTTTCTCTTTATCATTGGGCAATCGGTTAGCCTTACCTCGAATCTGACAGATCATTCGATCAGACTTACGAACCTCGACAGTAACAGCTTTTGACATTCGTCCGAAGGATTCGACTTCCATTGTCCAGATCGAGCAATATCCTCGTGCACAGGAATCTGCATAGGTCGCCACACAATGCTTCATTTGTCGCCCTTCAGTCAGCAATGCTTTGCTGCTGAGCAATTCACGTATTGTCCAACATCTCAATGTCCCCTTTTTCTCAGAACCTTCCATGAATTCATAATTCTGAATCCCTGAAGACTTCCACTGTTGAATCTGATATCGGTTATCATTATTCAACTTGCGATGCCAATCATGGACCTGACGCAATAATGATTCTGGAGTTCGACCATTCATCGACAAATTTGGCTGGGGCGGACTTGTTTCTTCTCGATGTCCATTTGCAATATAAATATGCTCTGGAACAAACCGCTGATGCTGGAGGTAATCGATAATTGGACCAACATGAGTTCGATCCAACATTGGATGAGAAATGAACCAGCGAATCACGGAAGACCAGAATTCATCATTCTGAAACTGATCGATCAGTCTGGTTCCAATGATGGCTCTTGCAAGATGTTCATCCCCACCCAACCCAAGAACTTGCGCCCAACGGAGCGCTTGATCGATGGTCAACTCATTCGGAGACCGCATGAAGAGATGAGCCATCTTCTTCGTTAACGGGATTGGCAACTTGCAATGGCGGATATTCTGTCCTCGACCAACGTGGATATACCAGAAACGTCGTTCAGCAGCATCTTTCCGATTGCCTGTGAACCAGACGGTATCAAGAAATAGAGGAACATCGTCATACTTTACGAATAGATGTCGAAGGAGAGACGCAAATTGTCGAGAGGAACTATGCGAGCGTGGCTTCCAGTCTTCGACAGGTCGCTGCCATGAAGAAGAGTTCGCTGCAATCTGAGCGAGAGCTTCGACGTAGGTATTCCCCGAAATTTGCCCCAATGAAGCGACCGCTGGTGAGCCGTCAAAGAATTTGGCTCGACAGTTGTGAAGATGTTCGAACAATCGAAGCAAGACTTTTCGATTCACTTGCCGTTCATGCTTTGGTCGACGGCTTATTCGAAGATTCTCACATAGCCGTTTCAGGTGAGGTAGAGTCACCTCGTTTTCTGATCGTTCTCCAGCAATCACTTCACGAAGAACATCTGACTGATTCCGACTTTCACGGCGGTGACTTTGCAGCCTTTCCATTGCGACAGACTGACGGGAGAAGTTGCGTTCCTGACAACGCTGATTCCAACTCTTCTTGAGTTTTCGGCTGAATCCATTTTGATCGCACCATTCCCGATAGGCTTCAACCGTCGAAAGACCAAGCCCTCGAATATGGTTCAGCAACTCACGATCTAATTCTTCGCTGACCACTCGTGATTTATTTTTTCGCATTTATTCAATGACCGATGATCTGGTAGTTTCATGTATGAAGTTCCAATGAGTGAGTTTTGTTTTGGGTTCATTTCAATCTTTTCTCTGATAATGTGGTAATAAAGGTGTATTCGTTTGACAAGAAATCGCCAGATAGGTTCAGGTTTGGTAATCAATAATATTTAAAGCACTGAGTTGACAGTAATTCGTAGTAAATGGATTTCTTGACACACGTATGCATCTTTTATGTGCTTGACAGTTAGACTGATTGCGTATGTCGTGTCATCGGAGATTGACATAAATTGATTACTTAGTAACAAGCGAGTTTATTAATGCACGAAAAGCGAATGCGGATTTATCTCGACGATCATTTGTCGATGATTGTCGGGGAAATGGAACTCATCGAACGCAGCTTTAACAGCAACCGTCACTCAGGACTTGGTTCCTTCTTAAAACAATTCTTGTCTGATCTCCGAATACAAAAAGAGATCGTTGAGAAGGTTTTTCAATGCCTGGAATTTGAAGTGAGCATCCAAGGGCAGTTGAAACAGGGAGCGGCATGGCTCGCTGAGAAAATTGGTCGGTTCAAGCTCAATGATTCACTACTGGAATATTCGGACCTGAGTCGGGTTGTGGAACTTGAAGCGATGCTGGCTGTGGCACAGGAACGGATCGCATTGTGGGTAACGCTCAACTCACTGACTATTACTGATGTGCGCCTAAAGGATTTCGACTTCTCGTTGATCCTTATGCAGTCCGAGTTGCAGCTTGCGGAATTGAAAACTCATCACCACTCAGCGATAACCAATGCATTTGCCAGTAATCACTGAAGCGGAAATCCACTCGATTGATGATGCTATTTCCAATACAAATATTCGTGTGGCATTATTTTAATTTGAAAACAATCTTCAAAAATGCTGCGAGGGAAAGAAGATCTCTAACTCTGCTGATTGTCACAACATTCTGTTATTTTTTGTCCGAGTTCCCGACACACAATGTGTTCAACATTCTGATCGTGTCTGGTCACTCAATCGTCTGAAGTATTCTGTGCATCGATCCCGAATTCCACTCCCCTGCACTTTGAAATCCATGCTCCCTTCTTCAACATTGTATTCTATATGAAATCAAATTATCCCATCCCCATGACAATCCCTGCCCCCTTTAATATCCAGCTTTTACATCAGTTGTCTAAGAAAGCAATCCTTTGACGACACGGGCACCATCAACTCCTGTGAGCTTGAGATCGAGACCCTGATATTTCACGGAAAAGCGATTATGGTCAATGCCCAGACAGTGCAGAACACTGGCATTTAAATCGTTAATATGCACCGGATCTCTCACAATATTATAGCAATAATCATCAGTCTCTCCGTAATCAATGCCCGGCTTAAATCCGCCACCAGCCACCCACGTTGAGAAACAGCGACCGTGGTGGTCACGGCCGTGATTATCATTCGTCAGTTTTCCCTGACTATAAATTGTTCGACCGAATTCACCACCGAAGATGACAACCGTATCGTCTAATAACCCACGTTGTTTTAAATCTTTGACGAGGGCAGCTGCGGGCTGATCCACCTTATCACAATTATTACGAATTGCCTGGGGGAGATTCCCATGCTGATCCCAACCACGTTGAAAGAGCTGAATGAAGGGCACGCCGCGTTCTGCCATCCGACGTGCTAAAATGCAATTCGCCGCGAACGTTCCCTTTTTCTCTGAATCAGGGCCGTACATATCAAATGTCGCTTTCGTTTCTCCACTCAAGTCCATCAAACCCGGGACCGAAGTTTGCATCCGGTACGCCATTTCGTATTGCGCAATGCGTGCTTCTATTTCCGGGTCTCCCGAAATCTGGGATTTTTCGGCATTAATCTTTGCCAGTCCATCCAGCATTTTACGACGCAGTCCTCTGTCCAATCCTTTGGGGTCAGAGAGATACAAAACGGGATCACCAGCGCTACGAAACTGAACTCCCTGATGTCGTGAGGGCAAGTTGCCGCTGCTCCAGAGCCGTGAATAGAGTGCCTGCCCTGGTGCATTGCCAACGGATATCATCACCACATAAGCGGGCAGCTCTTTGTTAGGACTGCCTAGTCCATAACTCAACCACGCCCCGAAACTGGGACGTCCCAACTGTTGTGTCCCCGTATTGATGTATGTAATCGCAGGATCATGATTGATGGCTTCGGTATTCATGGTACGAATAATAGAAATGTCATCTGCGATGGAAGCCGTGTGTGGCAGGATGTCTCCATTAATCCAGGTTCCCCGTTCGCCGTAGCGTTTAAAATTGAACATCGGTGCGACACAGGGAAACGATTTTTGCCCGCTGGTCATTCCCGTGATTCGTTGTCCTTTTCGAATAGAGTCTGGCAATTCTGTCCCATGAATTTTCTTCAACTCAGGCTTGTAATCGAAAAGGTCAATATGACTGGGACCACCAGCCATGAAAAGATAAATCACCCGTTTCGCTTTGGGTGCAAAATGAGGTAAGCCGAGTGCCCCGCGTTGATCTGAATAGGTTTGGTTGGCAGCGGAGAGTTTGGGAACGTCTCCCAACAACGATGCCAGTGCCGCCGCCCCCAGGCATCCACGGGAGCGTGACAATAATTGTCGACGCGTTAACTGTCGCTGGTATTCTTCCAGAGGATTCATTGCGATTTACTCGTGAGTTAAAGTTTCGTCTAAATTGAGAATCATGTTGGCCACTATCGTCCAGGCTGCCAGTTGAGAGACATCCAGATCTTCATCGCGGGGCGACTCTCCGATGTTGAGCAATTCTTCAGCAGCTTGAGGATTGGCCTGATAGTGTATTAGACTTTCTTCATAAAGATGCAGAAGCACTAAACTTTCTGATGGTCGAGGCTCTCTGGCCGTTGCCAGTAAAAAGGCATAACCAACCTGTTCGGCACTGGTTGCCCCTCCCTCTTTCAGCATTCGCTCTGCAAGATGACGTGCCGCTTCCACATATTGGACATCATTCATTGTGACTAACGCCTGGAGAGGCGTATTCGTGCGGGGTCGCCGGATCGTACACTTTTCCCTTGTTGGTGCATCAAAGATCTGCATCGATGGAGGGGGTGCTGATCGTTTCCAATAAGTGTATAAACTGCGGCGATACAGTTTATCGCCGTGATCCTGAACGAATTGAGGATTCCCCCCCAAACCGACTTCTTTCCAGAGCCCGGGCGGCTGATAGGGTTTTACTCCCGGGCCTCCCATTTTTGTGTTAAGCAATCCACTGATAAGGAGCGCGCTATCGCGTATCATTTCTCCCTGCAATCGAAAACGCGAACCGCGTGCCAATAGTCTATTGGCAGGATCTCGTAAATAGGCAGCCCGCGACACATCCGATGTCTGCCGATAAGTAGACGACATCACCATTAGTTTGAGCATCCGTTTAACATCCCAGCCTGATTCCCTGAAATCAACAGCCAGCCAGTCCAGTAAGTGTGGATGACTTGGGAATGCCCCCTGCGAGCCGAAATCTTCCGGTGTTGTGATTAGCCCTGTCCCAAACAACATCTGCCAATACCGATTCACAGCGACGCGAGCCGTGAGGGGATGATTCTCTGCAAAAAGCCACTGTGCTAAACCGAGGCGGTTTTGGGGAGCGTCTTTTGGCATCGGAGGCAAAACCGCTGGTGTCCCTGGTTCGACTTTTTGTTCGGTGGGAGCATCGTAAGCCCCACGAGCGAGAATAAACGTATCCCGAGGCTTGGACATATCTTCCATGACCATGACCGACGTCAGTGGTTTGAGAAGTTCTGTCTCCTCTGCTTTTAATTCCTGCTTTTTCTTGAGTAACGCAATATATTCTTCGTCTTTCTGTTCCAGATAGTAATTAAGCAACTGCTGCTGTTGTTCTATCGTTCGCTCCTCTGGAGATACAGCCAGGATGGTCGTAATTGGAAGTTGCTTAGTGAGCGTCTCTACTTCAGATTGATTGAGCACACGGTTGAAGACGGAGACTTCGTCTATGATTCCCTTTAAACGAGAACTGGGGTGACGACTGCCAATCAATAACGTTTTCGGGGTACGAATGGATTCCGTTAAGCGATCCTGCTCAATCTTCCAGCTCCACAACTCACCATCAACATATATTTTCACACCCTCTGCTTTGGAAGAACCATCGTAGGTTACAAACAAATGGTGCCAGGTAGAAGGTTTGAGTTTTTTCTCCGTAGTTACCTTGATGGCATTCGTCGGCCACGTATTGATGATATGCACTGAGATTTTTTCACCAGAGATGAGGATATCGTACCCACGGTAACTACTGGCATCATCCATTTTCGCTAAAAGCGCGCCGCTCCCTTTCGGATCGAGTTTGATCCAGCCACCGTAGGAAAATGAATCTGTCCGTTCGAAATCACACACATCCCCCAGATCAATATAGGTTTGCCCATCAAAATGAATCCCCTGATCGTAAGGAGACTTTACCCAGTCAGCCTTACCATGAATGGTTCCCGTACGCTTTTGATCCACTTGATCAACAACCTGATTTCCCTTGCCTTCATCAAGCCTGAAATTGAGTATGAGCCCCTCGAGTTCGGATGACGTTGCAAGTTGCTCTTTTTCTATTTTCTCCAACCAGTCTGTAAACTGAGACTCAGCTGACTTTTGACGAGCGGCGATTAGCATCTGGTTTTCTTTGATGCGGGCACGTGCCTCGGGAAGTTTCTTTTGTTTTTCTGGATCAACCAGTTCTACAGTCGGTTTGGCATTCCCATTCCGTGTTTGACTACCAGCGTCAGCACTGATATTGAAAAACCCAAAGAAGCGATAATAATCTTCGTGCGAAATCGGATCATATTTATGATCATGGCATTGAGCACATTCCATACTAAGTCCCAGCCAAACCATGGAAGTCGTTTTCACTCTGTCGACGGCGTACTCAACGCGATACTCTTCCGGAATCAGGCCTCCTTCATCCGTTGTCCCATTATTCCGATTAAATCCTGAGGAGACTCGTTGTAAGGGACTTGCACCGGGAAGCAAATCTCCCGCCAGTTGCTCTGTTGAAAACTGATCAAAGGGAAGATTTTCGTTATACATCTGCACGATGCGATCGCGCCAGGCCCACATATCGCGTGGCCCATCAGCATGATACACACTCGTATCACCATAACGAGCTGCGTCCAGCCACATCAAAGCCATTCTTTCGCCGTACTTTTTTGAACTCAAAAGACGGTCAACCAGATTTTCATAGGCATTGGGAGATTCATCATTCAGAAATTGATAAATCTCGGAAATTGTGGGAGGCAGCCCGGTCAAATCAAATGTAAGTCGGCGGATCAAGGTACGACGGCTGGCTTCACTCGAAGGCTGCAACTGCTCTGATTCCAGATTTGCCAGAACAAACTGGTCGATAGGATTACTTACCCACTGACTGTTTTTGACGGTTGGTAATTCTGATTTTTCTGGAGAAAGAAATGACCAGTGACTGGTCCATTCGGCTCCCTCATCAATCCAGCGTTTAAGCATTTTCTTCTGTTCGGGAGTTAACTCTTTGTTCGAATCAGCGGGAGGCATTTTCAGATCAGAATCAGTACTACTGATCCGTTTATAAAATTCACTTTGATCAGAATGCCCGGGAACAATCGAATCCGCTTTTGCTGCTTCTGCCAGGTCGAGCCGAAGATCTGCTTCACGATGTTTCGTATCGGGACCATGACAATGAAAGCAGTTTTCAGAAAGAATCGGTCGTATATCTCGACTGAAATCGATTTTCGTAGTCGTAACCGAAATCTCAGTCTGATCATTCTCAGCTTGACAGACATTGATGGTTAGAGCGAGAAAACCTGACCACAATAAGAGAACGGAGCGAGGCAGCGTACGCATACTCAATTATGTCCTTAAAATCTGAACACAATTAACGATCCTGGTGCGTCTCAAGAAATTCCGAAACTGCGACATCGCAGAACGAGGAGAACAGGTGGGGCCCAATTGAATGATCGTTAATTTCATCGTAAGTCTGTCTGGAGACAATTGTCAAGGCTTTTCCAATGTAAGTGGTTTGCCGATTGCCGAATGATGCACGAAATGATATTTCAAATGAAGGTAATGGTGACGTACAAAACACTCTTCTTAACGACTCGTATGCGGACTGATTCTGGAAGTCGTGAAATAAGAGGGTTTCCAAAAGTTCGAGTGCTCAACGGTAATTCAGAGAGGCGTCGTTAATCCAATACGCCGAGGATCATAGAACTGAAACATACGTCAGCGGAATAGTCGTTGCGCCAAATGAGCAAGACTCAGGGCCTGTCTCCACGTTCAAATAAGCAGCGGAGTGAATCGATCCAGAGAAACATGCTGACACATATCGTGTTTCCCGGGCAATATCATCTACGCATAATACGACGATTCACTAAGTTATGACTCGCAGCAAGAGAATGTGTGGAGAGACTGTTGTTATCAGCCTTCAGAAATTCCACATATTTGGCGGGTTCCCGATCGGTCACCAAATCAATCAATGCGAGCAGTGGGGAAATTCCTGGACATTTCGGTATTGTCCTTACATCGTATTCTGCAGAATATCACATGTTCTTGGTACAGTGCTTTGGGGACGAGATTTTACGCAGTTTGGGACAGAATTTGAAGTGACCCAGCGAAGAGGATCAGAGGCAAGCATCGAGCAAAGGATTGACGCGATTGGAGAGTGAACTCTGTCATTGAGCTGGCATTATTTGAGTCGATAATTCTGTAATCGATTGGAAATTTGGAGCACCAAAATCCGTACAGAATACTACGATCCGCAACGAATTCGCGTGCTCATCTTCGACTCTCCCCTTGGAAAAACAGTTCGATGAGTCAGGCTGCCAGCTCTGGAGTCAGTTGTGAGGACTGATTCTCAAGTCGCGTAAGGACGTTGATGTATTGATCCATGAGACAGCAGAAGACTAATGTTAGACCTTTAACGGAATTTTTGGCGAATTCTCCACAAGATATCCCGCGATCGATCACTGATTTTAATAGATTGAATCTCTCACTTCCCAGTCGCTCCAGATGCTCCGTCACACCCGGAATGTTGGGACCGTAGGCTGTCTGGAACATGAATCGGGGAACCCGCACATCGGCCGAGCAGTAAGCGAATGACTCAGACATGATGGTATGCAGTTGTTCCCGGCAACCCTCGATCTGCTCGATACTGCTTTGAAGCTCATGCAGTGAGGCTTCATACTTGGCACGCAGCAATTCCAGAAAGAGTCCGAGTTTTCCCTCGAATTAATAGTAAAGCGTCGGCTGAGTGACTTCAGCGGCGTGAATGATGTCACGCACGCTGGTCGCGGCATAGCCTCTCTCTGCAAATAGAGTTAGTGCACAGTCGAGGAGGTGCTCCCGTGTATCGCCTCCAGGAGGTTTTTTAGCGGAAGATTCTGCTCCCTGTTTCAGCACCTGTTTACGATTCCTGGCGGTGGTCATCGTTCGCTCCGGGGCTGCTTCAGATCATGTCCGAGATTGTCGAGGACAACGTGAATCAAATCCTCGGTTTTATAGGAAGTTGCCAGGAAGAAACAGAACAACATTCCGTCAAGCGTTCCATCACCCCAGGTCACACACTTAGGCAGCGACGAAGGATAGGATGGGTTATTCTCCGAGTTGTCGAAATCAGCTTCTACTTCCGCTTCCTAAGCAAGCCCGCAAAGCGAACCCGTATCGACTTCAGTCAACTCAGGTAGAACAGATCCCTTTCCGAGAGACACTATGCGAATATTTTTCATAACGATGTTCGCTATTTCTTGCGCTGATGGCGTTCAGGCTTCCGAGCCAAACCGTTAGGGGATTGACTTAATTGAAGCCAAAATTCGCCCGATGCTGGTCACCCATTGTTACGAGTGCCATTCGGCGGAAGCCGTTGAGAATAACAAGCGGAATTGAGCGGAACGATTCAACGATCACTTCTCGACACATTGAATGCAGCAAATCTCAACCACGCTTCTGATCGACCATTTGATCGGAATCTTAACGCGTGGCTGGATTACTCTGAACTTGCCTACCGGATGCAAACGTCTGCTCCTGATGCTTTTGATTTGTCACAGGAAACTGCCGAAACGCAGGAAACTTATGGCCTGAACCTTGCAGAATCCAAAGACTATGGCCGTCAATGTTTGATCTCGCAACGTGTAGTGGAGCGTGGTGTCCGCTATATTCATATTTTTGCTGCCTGTCCGAATACTCCCGGCGGTGCAGTATGCGATGTTCCCTGAGATGCCCATAACAATATCAAGTGCAAACAGGATCGAATTAAAATCCACCAATGACCTGCCCATCGTCACGAATAGCAAGATATTGTAATGTGGGCAGATTGATATTCTCGCTGATAAAATGGATTGAGCCATCGACCGCTCCGAAATGACATCCTCCTTGATGAGCACTACCGAAGGCGCGTCCCTGAAGGTTCTGAGAGGAAGCCACACCGTTGACCGAGCCTCTGAAGTTGGCATCGTTAGAATTGACTCCCACTTCAAATAGCGTGTCATCCTTGTTTCCGTCACCAATATAAGAATTGATGGGAACATCGGTGACGGCAGCAGTGACACCGGGAGTTGGATTGACACACCCGCGTACTGTCGAAGCCCAACCGGTGCGTACACCGTCACTTCGACCTTTAGGACCGAGTTGGTACTTTGTTTCTCCGATGAATACAGTATTACTGGTTCCATCTGTGATATCCCGCATTTTTGTATTGGAATTCAAATACAAAGTTCCGTTGTTCCAGAATGCTCTCCCGAGTCTGCTGGTGTGAGCCCAATCTGCCAGATTTTCTCCTCCCCCCATCACACCAAAATAGTTCGTATGCAGTCCATCAGCAGCGGGAAACGAGGGACAGTGAAAGGCATTCACACTGACGTTTGAAGCGTCATGATTGTTACCGGAAGAGGGAGTTTCAGTGTAAAGACTCAGAAATCTCTGGCTGAAATCGAACTGTTCATACAGGGCGGATTCTTCCAGATAAGGAAGGCTTAACACCGTCCAGGGAGCGCGTCGAGGTGCAGCGTCGCAGCTACCCCCTTGATCAACAGCAGAATAGCCAAAACCTTCCCCAATAGGAAAAACGGTATGGGTATCGTGGTAATTATGAAGTGCCAGACACAATTGCTTCAGATTGTTTTTACAGGAACTGCGACGAGCGGCTTCACGCGCCTGTTGAACTGCTGGTAGCAGCAACGCTACCAATATGGCGATGATCGCGATAACAACCAATAATTCAATCAGTGTGAAACCCAGTCTGTTTTGACGATCTAATTTGAACATGAAGCGAGCCTTCCTGTAACAAGACGCGAAATATTGTATAATGCAAACCTATGGCTCATAGCAGGTTATGAAGAAACGAACTAATCCAATTTGAATGAATAAGGCATAAGACGCTACGGAACCTGACATTGCCACATAAACATATGACGAATATCCATCTGTTCTCTCGACAATTATTTCATAATTTTATTACACCGCCCATTTCATGGGTAGATATACTGTATCCAAATGAATACATAATAAATTTACCGTAAGTGCAGAGACGAGGACTCCCCTTTCCATTTTCTTGAACATTCTGAAAGACGCAATTTCTTTTGAAAGGATAAAGTAGGATCATCGAAACCTACCCGATTTCATTCAAAGCAAAACTTTTGTTGAATTGAATCGATTGCAGAAAGAGACATCTCAAAAATATGGCAGTACAGCGGCACAATTCTGCACAAAGCAATGTAAAATTGTCGAGAGAAGCCTGACTCCATCGTTATTACTTTGAGATGATCAATTAGAAGGAATGGTTCTTTGCTGACTCGAGAAGAAGCGACGGCGATTTTACTTGAAGAGCGATTAGCTTTGACTGCATTTGTCGTCACGATTGTGCGGAGCTTTCACATGGCTGAAGATATTTTTCAGGATACTTGTGTTAAGACGTTGCTACGAGAAGAACACTTTGAATCGCGAGATCATTTGTTGAAGTGGGCCAGAGTTCTGTGCAAAAACCGAGCGATTGATGTCATCCGTTCGCGTGACGGTAAGTACTATGGACTTTCTGAAGCGGCTTTAAGTTCGCTCTCGGAAGACTGGCCTGGAAGTCAGGATGAGTGCATGACGGAGACGCGTGATGCAATGGCCTACTGCCTGGAGGAATTGACTCCTAATAATCGCAGGATCTTGCAATTGCGATACTTTGAAGGCCGATCGGGAATTGATGTTGCGAATATCCTGGGTCGAAAACCAGCCACTGTTTATCAGGCATTAGCTCGAATTTACAGCTTACTTGAGAAATGCATTCAGACACGATTAGCCATTGCTGGCGGAGAGAGCAGTTATGAATGATTCTCAAATGAAACTCGCGTCGGAAGACGATGAGAATTTTGAATTTCTGGAAACAATCATGCGTTTCCAGGATGGTTCTTTAAGTCCTTCCGAGGTTCAAGAACTTGAGGACGCGATCTGTAATAATCCCGCCAGAAAAAAACTGTTTCAACAAGTGCAGCTACGCACTGCTGCCATTCATGATCTCTTTCGACTGGATGCCTATGGCCGTGCCGGAAAATTTCAAGAAGAGAGCGTGGCTGATTCTGAATCTATACCAACCTCGCCCCATGCGGCGAATCAGTCATTTCCCTCTCCCTTCTCTTCAGGCCGATCAGACATTTCGGTTTCTCGAAAACTCATTTTTGCATCACTGGGATTTGCAGTCGCTTCACTATTAATCGCGATTGGACTGTTTGTCAGAAATGAAGTGAGAGTCGATACGATTGCCAAACAGGATTCCTCATCATCATTACCAAAAAAATCAAATGTGATTCTTACGGGAGAAGTCCGGGCAAGATTTTTTGATCAGTCGGTTCTAGCCACTGGATCTGGTGTGGAACTGTGTCGAGACTACATGCTGCAAAGTGGCATCGTAAAATTGAATTTCCCCTCGGGAGCAACAACAATTATCGAGGGACCTTCTATTTTTCAGGTCGCAACAGAGAACTGCCTGGTCCTGAACACGGGCGCTTGCTCAGTTCATGCTCCTCCGGGAGCTGAGGGGTTTGAAGTGATTACGCCGGTAACCAAAGTGATTGACCGCGGCACGCGTTTCTATGTGAATGTCCAGGATAATAACGAAGCAGAAGTGCATGTAATTGAAGGAGCAGCCGATCTCTATTCCACTCCTCAGAACCCTGATGATCGGATAACCACAGACAAGCCAGGACCTGCCCATGAAGAACACACAGAGTTCATTCAGTTAACCGATGGCGAAGCGGCTCGTGTTGGTGGGTTCCATGATCATATTGGACAAAAAGCGGGATTTGATCCTCAGCCTTATCGTTTCCAGCTTCCCGATCGACTGGTGAGTTATCAGGCATCGTCTACGGTAGAATCCTCTGTCGATAAACTGATTTCGCTTAAAGTGCAACGAAATGGTCTCCTTCATCAATATTCCGCAGAGGAATTAATACCGATTGAAGTCACCTGGTTTCGGTCTGATCCTGAACCAGAATCCAATGGATATATGTCAGGAACTCGGACTCCACCAATCCGTCCGGCTGATTGGTTGGAAGATCGTAATCTAACAACTGGACTTATAAATTTTGGTGGTCAGCCGATTCCACTTGATCGTATCCCTGATTTTGATTCTCATTCCAATGATGACTCCGCAGGTCCTCCCGGGCTGGGAATCCGATTTCAAAATCCCGTCGTAAATCAAGCCGGCCCAGATGTCGTTCTCTTTGAAGTCCAGTTGTACACCAATCCCCCGGACGGCGACCCCTTTCATGTTTATCCGGTTTCAAACCGAACGGATTTAAAACCATTGACCGTCACAAAGTTCGACTTAACTATGAATTCCCCATCATTACGGGAATTGACGATGCTCTGGTCTCACCGATATCCCAACACGGCCGTTTCCCTTGAAGATCTAAAATCCTACAAAGATTCCCTCAAAGTGGATGTGAGTCATTTACACTTTCGTGTAATTGGAGTGGGAATAGACCTTTCTGAAATGGGATATGTAGAAGGAGAGTACGTGGAAGAACTCTTCTTTCAACATGCGGTTTCTGGAAAAGCTTCGAAAGTCGACCCTGTATTCATAGCGGGTCTACCGCCGTTGAGTCCCAATAATTAGCCCTGAATTAACTGATCCTGATCAATTGACTGTGTCAGCCTGGCTGACTCGTTCAATCCCGCCTGAATCAGCATCTCGAATTGATGCCGAAAATAGCTCGGAGAAGTCATGAAGCGTTCGTTACCTTTCAATTTCAAACGGCCCTGTTCTCTGATTAAACAATCAGTGCGAGCAATGCCCTTATTCGTTTTATTCGTATTTGCATCAGCTCAGTCGCTTCTTGCAGATGACACTGAGCCCGTTGCTTATTGGGGATTCGGGAATGAGGAATCGACTCGCCTGGAATCGCACGGCGGTGTTCACCGGGATGTCGCAGGACCTCGCGCTCCGGAGTATCCCGGCTTCTCAGAGAACAATACAGCTGTGCAACTCGACGGCAAAGGCGCCCGCTTTACTTTCGATGACCCGGGAACGGATAGCTCATTCGACTTCACCAATGGCGATGAAATCACGCTGGAAGCGTGGGTGAAGGTCGATCAAATTAATAATGGGGAAAATGTCTACGTGATAGGGAAAGGCCGGACGGGAAATCCTGGTTTTGGTGTGAACAATCAAAACTGGTCGTTACGCATTTGCATGATTGAAGGAAGAGCCCGCATCAGTTTTCTGTTTTCGACGATCCCTCAGCCCGCCGGCGCGGCTTCCAGTGATTCCAACTGGCATCGATGGATTTCAGAACATGGATTCGTTCGCGGAAAAGAATGGCATCATATCGCGATAGCTTATCGATTTGGTGAACCAGAGAGTCTCCTGGGAGTGATTGATGGTCAGCAAGTTACAGGAATATGGGACGTCGGGGGGCCAACCCGAAATATTCCGACAACCGATAACGATGCCATCTGGATTGGCTCTGCCTTAAAAGGCTCGGCTTCGAATAGTTTTCGGGGAGTATTGGATGAAGTCTCAATCCATCGCCAGGCACTTTCCGCTGAGACATTGAAATCTCGCTATCAGGGGCCGAATCAGAAACTTCTCGCTGGGCCACTTCCTGCAGTGATGCCGGAGTTGGGTGAACTACCGAAAGATGTCGTTCAACTTACGTTTCATGAAGCAATGCCGTCCCATCTCCGCTGGCTCAATGACGGCGAATCGATTCCGCAAGAAACCTTGCGTTGGCAAACGAACTCCTTTCTACTCGATCAGTTACCTCAACGGTATGACTCATGGGGGATTCGAGAAAACTGGAAAGCTCCCGTTCTGGTCAGAATGGCTGCAGATGTTCCACTTACTCAAGGGGAACACCGATTCCTGATGCGTGTTCGGGGACTGAGCCGTCTTTGGGTGGAGGGAGAACTGATTGCGAAGTCGGTCCCCATCAAAAGCGCTCAAGATGGCTTTGAGGAGATAACTCCACCAGCCGATCCCCCGAAGCCAGGACTGCGAATAGCCGAGCATCGTCAGCAGGAGATTTTTGGAGAATTCAGTGCCAGTGATAAGAGAACATATCGTGTTGTTCTGGAGATGCTGATCGGAGGCAGCAAATTTCGCACTGATCCTGGCGAAACATGCGTCGCCATCGAAACTGCTGATGGAACCTCCTATGTTCTTCTCCAGCCAAGTTCTGAACAAAAGCAACATCTCGACGATCAAACTGTGAAATCTTTACTCGCTCAGCAAACGATAGAACGACTGAAGTTTGATGATCGCCGACGTCGAATTGCCGCGAAGAGCCAAGAAGACTTCTGGAAGAATAGACACGAATTGGCCAGTCAGTGGGCCGAGCAACACCCTGCCCCAGCTATCCCGGAACAGTTCAAAGAGCTTCATCCGATTGATGCGTTTCTGATGGCCAAGTCTCAGTCCGCCCTGGAAGCCTCATCAAAGACACCACTCAAAGTGGCTGAGAAATTTCATAGCCAGGTTTTACCAATCCTGAGTGAGCACTGTTTTCGGTGTCATGGTGAAAAAACTCAGGGAGGTCTGAAGCTCAATTCTCTGGACGTGGCTCAGGCTGGAGGAGATTCCGGACTGGCTGCAATTGAACCAGGGGATTCTCACGAGAGTGAAATGATGAGACGAATCCGTTCGGATTCCCCGGAGGAACGTATGCCACCGGGGGGAGCAGGTCTCAGTGACGAGCAGATTTCATTACTGGAAGACTGGATCAATCGCGGTGCGAACTGGCCAGCCCCTCCCGTCTCTCCAGAGGATGTCGCAACTCTCCCGCTTGTTTCCGATGCCGCGTTTATCAGACGTGCTTATCTTGATACCGTTGGAGTGATCCCCAGCGACAATGAGGTCCGTAATTTTCTCAAAGATGAGTCCAGCAATAAAAGAACTCAACTCGTTGATCGGTTACTGACTGATGACCGTTGGGCGGATCATTGGACGAGTTACTGGCAGGATCTGCTGGCAGAGAATCCAACACTGATTAATGCGAGCCTGAATACGACTGGGCCATTTCGCTGGTACATCTACGATTCCTTTCGCGATAACAAACCATTTGATCGTTTTGTAACGGAACTCATTCTGTTACGCGGAAGCGCCCATGAAGGCGGGAGTGCCGGGTTCGGAATTGCATCTAATAATGACGCCCCTTTCGCAGCGAAAGGTCAGATCGTTTCGACCGCATTTTTAGGAATCGAGTTGCAGTGTGCGCGATGTCACGATTCTCCTTATCACGAGACCACGCAGCAGGACTTATACGCCCTGGCAGCTATGTTTGAAAAGAAATCGGTGACTGTTCCCTCCAGCAGCCGAGTTCCCACTGCATTCTTTGAAGATAAGTTACGCGAATCTCTGATTCAGGTTACGCTCAAACCGGGAGAACCTGTAAAACCAGCCTGGCCTTTTGCGGAGGTGACGGGATCTTACGATGATGAGTCGTTAGCTAAGTTGATGTATCACCCGGAAGACTCCCGCGAAAAACTGGCAGCTCTGATCACCTCACCACAAAATCAGCGTTTTGCAGAAGTGATTGTGAATCGTGTTTGGCGACGGTTCATTGGTGCTGGAATCGTGGAACCTCCACACGATTGGGAAGGACAAACCCCGAGTCATCCAGACTTGTTGAATTGGCTGGCTCAGGATTTCATCACCCATGGCTATGACATTAAGCATCTTGCCCACCTGATTCTGACTTCTCAGGTTTATCAGCGGGAAACGATTCGATATCCGAATACTATTTCCCCGGAGATGCAATTTTTTGTTGCTCCCAATCGTCGACGAATGTCTGCTGAACAAGTAGTCGACTCCTTGCACATGGCCGTCGGTAAACCGCTCGATGTTGAGGAAATCACGTTTGCTCCAGAAGCTGGCGATCTCTCCAAACGTCGGCTCTCGCTAGGAGTTGCTGATCGTGCCTGGAAGTTTGCCAATCTGGCCAATGAACGGGATCGACCAAGTTTAAGTCTGCCACGCGCCAGGGCAATCGCCGATATCATGGAAGCCTTCGGCTGGAAAGGTGCCAGACAGAGCCCGATCACAGACCGCGAGTCCGATCCGAATGTTTTGCAACCAGGCGTCCTGCAAAATAGTGATGCTTCTGTGTTACTGACGCGGGCTTCAATCAATAGTGGACTGGCAGATACGGCAGTCACTGCAACGTCACCGGAACAACTTGTGGAAACCCTATTTCTGAAAATCCTCAGCCGAGAACCGACAGAAACAGAACGAGCACCACTCGCATCACTATTGACCGAGGGATTTCAAAATCGACTGTTACCTGAAGAGGAAAGGTTAGAGATAACACCACTCGATCCATTGCCGGTTGTAACCTGGTCCAATCATGTCCAACCGGAATCGAATTCGATTGCATTGGAGATGGAAAAACGAGCCAAAGCTGGCCCGCCTCCCGATCCTCGTCTGCGAGCAGCATGGAGGGAAATGTATGAAGATGTTGTCTGGAGTATTGTGAATATCAGCGAGTTTGTCTGGATTCCATGATCTCATCGAAATAAGACACCCCAAAATTCACAAAATATCGTTACAGTATATTGTCAGGAAATAGCTATGCATCGTCGTGATTTTCTATGGACATCAGCAGCGGTCGCTGCTGCTTCGTCAACTCCTTTTACGCAAACCGCCAAGGCGGACACTCTCATCAAGGGGGGGGCCGAACATGTCATCTCCATCTGGCTTGGCGGTGGCATGGGAGCAATGGATACCTTCGATCCGAAACGTATGGGGGATCCGACTCAGGGTAAGCCAGGTTCTTACTATCCCAGCATTGAAACATGTGTCTCAGGAGTTCGGCTTTGTGAACATTTAAAACAGATGGCGCCGCTCATGGATCGGGTGACCGCTGTTCGCACGGTGAATCATCATGTGATCGACGAACACGCAGCCGCTACGAACTTCATGCATACCGGACGTCCCGTCAGTGGAACCGTTCTTTATCCCTCGCTCGGGTCCATCATTTCTCATGAGCGAGGCGTGGTCCAAGAAGATGCTCCGCCTTATGTCCTGATTGGTTATCCCAATGTCACGCGAGGCCCGGGATTTCTTGGAGCCCGGCACAACTACCTGTATCTGACAGACACGAGTCAGGGACCTGCCGGGTTATCACGCCCGGATTCAATCTCTCCGAAGCGGCAGTCGAGACGGGAATCCATTCTGGCGACATTACGACAAGCTCAAGGACTTGATTCAAAGAATTCGCTGCAAGAGTACGAGGACGCGATCGACATGAGTCAGAAGCTCAGCGGCCCCAGTTTCAACAAAAGCTTTCAGCTCGATGAAGAACCAGGAGAACTTCGTAACAGCTATGGCGGAGAATTCGGACAACGCTGTCTGCTCGCACGAAGACTCGTAGAACGAGGTGTCCGATTTATTGAAGTGTCTCACAATCTGAACTTCCTGAACGGAACAGGCTGGGATGCTCATAATTCAGGAATCCTTCAACAACACGCCCTTATTCAGGAACTGGACTCAGCAGTCAGTACTTTAATCCTTGATCTCGAAGCGAAAAAGCTTCTCGATAAAACACTCATTGTCATCACGACAGAATTCGGACGCCCCCCTGAATTTGATTCTGGAGGAGGACGAGGACATCAGGGAACGGCTTTCACCTGTGTCCTGGCCGGTGGAGGCTTGAACCATTGCGGAGCCTATGGGGAATCGGACGACTTAGGAAAAAAAGTTGTCAGCAATCCCGTCAGCGTTCCCGACTTTTTTGCCACGATTCATGCATCGCTGGGAATCGATTACTCGAAATATCTCTATGATGGAGATCGCCCAGTCCCAGTCACAGATCGAGGACAACCGATCGCGACCTTGTTTAATTAACCATGTAACTTTTTCAGAATAATTCACATTCACAAAGACTGCCCCCTTAAGGATCATAAGCTCAATGTCCAATTCCTCCTCCGCTCCAGCCTCTTTGAAATCGCGGCTTGCTAATGGAGAACGCGTTAATGTGTTTGCGGTAGGCCGTTCTTTCCATCCGAATCAAATTGAGATGTACGGCTTGCAGGTAGGGTTTGCTGGTTTCTGGATCGATCATGAACATTCTGGATTTACGATTGATCAAATCGAATCAGCGACGCGTGCCGGTCGTGCGTGTGGATTGGATTCCTTTGTTCGTGTGGCTCCGACCGACTACGCTCTCGTGACACGCTGCCTGGAATCCGGCGCTGGTGGTGTAATGGCCGCACAGATTTCTTCACCAGAACAGGCAGAAGCATTTGTTCAATGGGCAAAGTTCGCCCCGAGAGGACACCGCGGACTCAACGGTGGTGGATTCGACGGAAAGTTCGGTATGACACCAGCAGCGGAGTTCTGCCGTCAATCAAATGAAAATTCCTTTGTTGCAATTCAAATTGAAACCGTTGCGGCAGTCGAATGTTGTGAAGAGATTGCGGCAATTGACGGAGTCGATCATCTCTTCATCGGCCCTGCCGATTTGAGTCAGGCTTATGGAATCACAGGTCAGTCTATGCACCCCACTTTAATTGAAGCTGTCTCTCGCGTTTCCGCTGCCTGCAAAGCCCAAAACAAGACATTTGGAGCAGTCACCTTCACTCCAGAACATGCTTCAATGCTTATAGAAAAGGGCTGTCGCCTCATTTCGATGACTTCGGATGTCTACACCTTTCAAGCAGGAATCATAGCAACCAAAGATAAATTCCGAAATTTATTTTCATAAAGCTCAGTGTTAATTACTAATCTGCGTGCTTCCGCAGAAAACACCGTGATTATCAGTATTAATTGCTCATACGAGCTGAGAATGCAATTGAACTGAATTACTATCTGCTGAAGCCGATAGGTTTTGGGCCGTGAGCTTCGGACTGAAGTCCTTTCACTCACATGTCAGGTTAAAATTTTATTACCCTTGGATCAAGTCGACCCCATATCAAAAATGAACTAATGGTTTCGCCTGAAGTCGAGAATTATAGACCCATCGCAAGTACAATAATTTATTATAATTCAGCAATATGCTTAGTTATCATATTAATGAATGTTTTATGCCTGGTGTATTAAATCTAACCCCTCCGGTACAATTCATCCGATCTGTGATCCAGAATTCGATACAAAGTAAATTGCAAAGTCGATGAGAAATACCAGCTCACTTTTGGAAGCTCAGGTGCAGAGAATTTTGCTTGTATTAAGCGGAGTGAATGCCTTTGAGCGTGAGAGAAATCAACAAATCGGGAGTTTGTGAGCTTTGCGTCTTGACTACTCAAGCCACCTTCCGCTCAAACGACCTGATCAATCCCCCCACGCATTTTCTGAACTCAACCTGATCAATCGAAATGTCGCCACTTCATCAGGTGCCTCTCGGATCGGTGGCAGGTGGCCACGTTCGCTCGGTATTGTAGTATTCCTAAACTAATTTTTCAGATAATTGAGATGCTTCTTCCCAAACACAATGAACTTATTGAGGCACTCCATTTTGACCGTTTCACTAATCCGCTCGCAGCCGTTTTGAAAAGCTAAAGAATGACGTAAGGCATTGCTATTTAAACAATTAGACCGCCTTCACCATAAGCAGCATTTCATCTATGGAACCAAGTGCGAGATGAGATTGACTCCAAAACACTAGCCCTCTGGCGGCGAAAACCCGTTTTAGAGCAGAGACTTTGTTGGATTTGATCAGTTGCTTCAACTCGATTCATAATAATGAACATGCCTTATTCATCTTCAGTTGTGTAGATTAGCATTTTTGAGTTAACTCCTATGGCCCAAAAATGCCAGATCCAATAAGATCCTTGCTACGTCGTATGAAGCTGTTGTTTAAATTCCTTTCATGCGAGCAAAGGATTGTTTTATGAAGATGGCATTTAAAAATATGGCATCGAGTTCTGAATTAAATTTGGGCTGGAGTGTTAAGCAGCTTCTGGACTGGCGGGAAGTGGAATCGAATCGCTCCCGGCTTCAGGTACAGGAAATCAAATTATCACAGTCTGGAGAATGGCAACTCGATTCCACTTGCTCGATTTCGCATCATTCCCAGCGATATTTTCGCATGGTCGGGATGAATTATTTCGACATTCCGAGAAAACAACGCCTGACTCAACCAATGATTGATCAGCCGGAAGTCGGGATGTTGTGTTTTCTCGTCTCCAGACAATTCGGTGGCTGGAAGATTCTTCTGCAGGCCAAAGCAGAGCCTGGAAATGTGAATGGAGTGCAATTTGCACCGTCGATTCAGGCAACATGCAGTAACTATCAGCGGGTCCATCAAGGCGAACCAGTGCCGTATCTGGATTATGCACTGAAATCGGATTTCAGGCTCTATGATCAATTGCAATCGGAACAAAACAGCCGTTTTTTGTGTAAACGAAATTGCAATCGTGTCGTTAAAGTTTCGGAGACTTTTCCGACCGCAGATTCTGCCTATCAATGGGTGCCACTCAATCAGTTGTTTCCTGTGTTGGCCCAGAGTCATGTCATCAATACCGACGCCCGCTCGGTGCTGGCCTGCTGGCTATTATCCAATCCGGATATTCTTTCAAAATCAAAATTAAGGCAGGGGGAATTACAACTGTTGAACTCCCTCGTTGCAGATCGTCCTCTGCATGATTTGGGAGATTTGCAGCATTGGCTGGACAGTCTCAATGCGAAATGGAAGCTGGATCGTCAACAAATTCCCATTACAGAACTGGGGGGTTCCTGGAATTGGGATGACGGCAATTTGACCTCCCATAATCATGCATTTTCGGTTCGTCAAATAGCCGTACAATGTCAAACACGTGAAAATCCAGCTTGGGATCAACCGATTATTGCTGCCAATAAACCGACAAATTTGACGACGGTTGTTTCTATGATTAATGGTTCGTTGCATCTATTGCTGCAGGCTCGACTTGAAGCAGGAAATCGTGATGGATTTGAACTGACGACCACTATTCAAGCAGAATCGATCGAGGCTCAATCTGTTGAAGAATCAAAGTATGCAGAGAATTTGCCATCGGTAACGACTTCGCTACTTCGATTTGCGAACTCCGAGGAGGGTGGGCGGTTCGATCAGTGCATCAGCGAATACGAAATTCTCTGGGCTGAAGCGAATGATGTGCTGGAAAGTCCTTTTCATCGCTGGGTTTCCCTTTCTCAGATTTCAGGCTGGCTGAAAAAGACGAATTTCATCACCAATGAATTGAGAAGTACACTCTCGGCTCTGTTGGCGATCGAGTTTTCAGATGCGTAAGGAAAACGCATGAATGATTCTCCACTCGTCTCCATCGTCATGGCCTCCTACAACCATGCAGAATATATAGGAGCCGCCATCGACAGTGTCCTCGCTCAGGATTATTCCAACTGGGAATTGCTGATTGTCGATGATGCTTCCACCGATTCGACGCGAGAGGTATTAATTAAATATGCTGATCCTCGAATAAAACCGTATTACTTTTCGATCAATCGGCAGGATCATCCTCGGAATTATGCATTAAAGATTGCTCGTGGAAAATATGTTGCATTTCTGAATTCAGACGACCTTTTTTTACCTGGTAAGCTTTCAAAACAGGCTAAATATCTTGATTCACACTCTGCTACGGGAGCTGTTTTTAGTCACACAAAATGTATCGATGAAAATGGGGCTGACCATCAATCCCATCCGCTACAAGAATTATTTCAACAACCGAATCGCACGCGGCACGAATGGCTGAGATGGTTCTTTCATTATGGGAATGCTCTCTGCTTTTCGAGTGCCATGGTGCGCGTTTCAGCGATTTCTTTGGATTCCACATCTTGGTTTAATCCCAGTCTAATCCAGGTTGCTGACTGGGATCTGTGGATCAGAATATGTCTGGAAAATGAAATCTGGATCATTCCTGAACACTTAACCGCAACACGTGTGCTTCCTGCTCGCCAAAATTTGAGTGCGGATTCTGTCTCGAATCGAAATCGAAGTCAGTTGGAAATTCCCTCTGTTTATCAGAACTTCTTCTCACGTAGTGCACTAACAGAAGCGAATGAGATATTTCCGGAACTTCATGATTTGCTGCCATGTGATTCAACTGTATGGCGGCATTATTTGATTTGCTATTTTGCCAGTTGCCATGGAAGTCAGGAATTACGACGAATTGGATATCAGGAGATGCAAAAACTGCTGTCCGATGATTCCACAGTGGAATTGTTGAAAGAAGAGAACCCGAGGCTGATGCGGAATTTCTTTTTGACGGCTGCTTCTGCAGGATTACAACCCCAGGCTGAACCCACGCATTGGGTTTTTTATGTACCGAATGAAACAGGTGCCTATGGTGAAGAATATGCTCACGGATTCTGGAGAGAATTTGACAGACAAACTGTCAGTTTCAGTATTCCCAAACCATCACATCCGGGAAGTATTCGAATTGATCCCAGTGATGAACCGATCACTTTTCAGCTCCGGGGGCTGAGAATCTATTCGCAGTTGACAGGAGAAATCATTTGGGAACTTGGGGCTGATACGTTCAATCAACTCATGGTCAGTCGGAAGGTTAAATTTACGCAAAAGAATAATTACTGGATTTTTCATTCCAGAAAGCCAGATCCACACTTAATTCTCCCCGATTTGGATTTTCCAAACATCGCAGGGAAGTGGCTGGATTTTGAGATGGATTTGACTCGAGAAATCGATCTATAAACGTCCTCGATTGTCAACAGAAAATCTACTTGTGTAATTTTGACAACTCCGTTAAATTCTCACCAAAAATGAAACTCTTCGATCGTGAGCACGGCAGGGAGTCCTTGCAGAACGACTGAATATTGATAAAAGATTGAGGGATCGATCGCATGGGAAAACCTGTTGGCTTCGCACGTTTCTGGAATCAGGTGCGGTTTTTCTATAAACAATCCCCACTGCAAAAATATGGGAAGCAGATCGAAAACTTCTTCCGACAAATGAGGAAACGAAAGCCGGGCTCAGCTGAAGAATTTGTTTGGAATGTTCCAATTCCTACAGAGATGAATCCGCAAAATGCTCTGGACTATGCGGCTCGTTTGCATTTGAATGCTTTTCTGACCAGTTCATCTCAACTGGTGTTCCCCACTTCGGAGAATCCTGCAGTATCCATCATATTGGTCCTCTACAATCGGGCAGAACTAACATTTCAATGCCTGCAGTCGATTCTGGCGTCCGTTAAGACATCAATGGAAGTCGTCATTTATGATAATGGATCGAATGATCTGACCAATTCGCTACTCGATCGACTTGAGAATGTCGTCGTGATACGTGGAAAAGAGAACATCGGGTATGTGCAGGCTGTAAATCGAGCAGCAGAAGCTTCACAGGGCACGTATCTGTTATTACTCAACAACGATACCCAACTGATTAGTGGTGCGATTGAAACAGGCATTGAAGATCTGGAATCAGACCCCACCATTGGTGGTGTTGGTGCTCGATTAATACTTCCCGATGGATTGCTTCAGGAAGCTGGATCTATTATCTGGTCAGATGGTTCGACTCAGGGGTATTGTCGAGGAAAATCTGCAGAGCACTATGAAGCCATGTTCTTGCGGACGGTCGATTACTGCTCGGCAGCCTTCTGGTTAATGCGACGCAACGTTTTTGAACAGTTCGGAGGATTTGACGAGGGGTTTTCACCAGCCTATTACGAAGAGGTCGATCTTTGCAGTCGGATGAATCAGGCAGGATTGCGACAGGTTTATGATCCACGAATTGTGGTTTTGCACTATGAGTTTGCAAGTTCCAAATCCGCCGATGCAGCAATCAAACTGCAGGTCGCTCATCGAACCCGATTCGTTTCGAGAAATCAAAACTATCTGTCACAACAATTTTCAAAGGCTCCAGGAAATATTCTTGCGGCTAGAACTTCTCACCAGAGAAATCGCCGAATATTGATGATTGAGGATCGTATTCCACATCCGGAATTGGGGTCCGGGTTTCCTCGGTCTAATTTGATGCTGCATTGTCTCGTAGAACTTGGCTACGAAGTGACTTTGTTTGCTGCGGTTAACTTCAAGGAAAACTGGAACACAGCCTATCGAGATATACCTCACTCAGTAGAAATCGTGCAGGGGCAGGATGCTCCTTCCATAGCCGATTTTCTGATCGAGCGACAAAATCACTATAGGGCAGTCATCATCAGCCGACCTCATAATATGGAAAACATAAATCATATATTGACCAACAGGCCTGATCTCTTGTCTGGAACAAAGCTTGTTTATGACGCGGAGGCGATATTTTCGATTCGGGAAATTGAGAGATTACGCTTAGCTGGAGTCAATGTATCCGAACAGAAGCGTCTTGAGATGTTAAATGCTGAATTACAGATAGCCGAGAAGGCCGATTCTATTTTGGCAGTCAGTGAAGGAGAGGCACAGTTATTCCGCGACTTGGGGAAGGAAGTCCATGTACTCAGTCATGCAATTCCAAAACCTGCATACAAACCAGAAATTTCATCTCGACAGGGCTTGTTGTTTGTAGGAGCCGTCCACGATGTCGGGAGCCCTAATGCGAAATCACTTGTCTGGCTATGTGAAGAAATCCTACCTGCAATTAAAGCACAGTCAGGACGTTTTCCTTCCATGACGATCGCAGGCATGATGCTGGAGCAAACGCAAGCCTATTGTCGAACGAAACAATGTAACGTCCTGGGTCGAGTCGATGATTTGAGTGAAGTGTATCAGTCGGCTCGTGTATTTGTGGCTCCGACACAATTTGCTGCTGGGATCCCCTTAAAGATCATTGAAGCCGCTGCCCACGGGGTTCCTGTTGTTGCAACCAGTGTGCTGGCAAATCAACTTGGGTGGACTCATGGATGTGAATTGCTCGTTGCAGATTCTCCAGAGGAGTTTGCAGTGTGTTGTCTGAAATTGCAGCAGAACGACACGCTATGGAGTAATATTCAGAATGAAGCCCTCAGGGCCGTGGAAAGAGATTATTCAAAATCTGCAATCCTGAAATCGCTGCAATTAGTGCTTACTGATGTCTCTGAAAAATCAGTTGAAAATCGCGTCGTCAAAGTTGCTTGATCGCTGTTATCTGGGAAAGACTTACACAGCCTGGTAATTGGCCAACAAGGCAAAATTTCGTGATATTTGTTTGAAATTACGCTTTGGCGACAGTTTCAGGCTCATTCTGAACTTTTTCAGATTTCTGCCCGGAATTCACGCCAATAAATTTCAGGAAATCCTGCGAAATCTGCTGACCGCTGTAGTACATCGAGAGTAATCGAGCGCGGGCATGATCGATTGTCAGTTCAGGCTCTTCGAGACACTCCTGAAACGGCTGACCAGCTTTAAGATAGTGGCGAACGGCTGTGGAAGGCAGAATTCCCCATTTTCGTAGAAAACGGATGCGAGCCTGCTTAACATTTTTGCTTTTATGGCCGCGAATTCGCTTGGTACTTTGCTCGCCAAAATGGTAGACAAGGCTACGCGAAACCCCGTGAAATCGTCGACAGCCGCAGCCCCAGAGTTTCATCGAAAAATCGATATCAGAATAAAATCCAGGAGAAAACTCCTCGCTGTAGCCAAAAATCAGGTCCCACCATTTGCGGTGGATACAACTGGGAGGCCAGGTGGCTCCACTCCAGTCTGCACGGAAGAATTTTCCTGCATGAAAGTCTTGGAGAAGCTGTGTCCCTGCAAATAATTCAATTTTGGTGCCATAATCGGCAACGATTGTGCTAGGTGATATTGCGTAAGACTGAATCATCGTCCCGGAAGCATAAGCGGGCTTTGTTGAATCAGCCTGTTCGAGGGCTTCGACGAGGTGAAGGTCCCAATCGGGCAAGACGTACATGTCATCATTCAGATAGATAATGTAATCGGCTTCTGCTTTTTGATAGGCTTGATTGATAGCCGAACAGATTCCGATATTTGACTGGGAGTACGTACAGGTAATCCCGTTTTCTGCGAGCCAATGCCGAGTTCCATCGGTCCCTTCGTTAACGTGTACGACAACCTGATGAGTGAGCCGGCTGTGTTCAGATATGCTTTCCAGGCAAATTTTGAGCTGACTGAGATTATTCCAGGAAGGAATCAATATGCTCACCTGCGGTCGCGAAAGGACAACTTTTTCAGGCTGGGTCGTATGAAAAATCAAGTCGGCTTCCTTGGATGACTGATAATTTTTGATCTTGGGCGTGAACACGTCCGATGTTACTATAAATAGAGGATTGAAACCAGATGATTTCCAAAGATCCTGGCATCAAAAACCTCTTGTATGAGTCGGTTTTATTTCAGAGTGATCTGCTGATAATCTCATTAAATATTAGAACAGCCGAAGGATTCGGTGAATTTTGGTATCACAGTGATTGTGATTCCCTCTGGAGCATTGCAGGATGCAAAATTTTGGTAACGGGCTTAAGGAAGCATTCCAATATAAATGGTTGCTGGGGCTCAGTATTATCTGCTCGATCTGCGTCGCTTCTCTCTGGAGCGCAAACATTGGAGCCTTCTTCCCGATTCTGGAAGTCACGCTCAACGGGCAGTCATTGCAGGAATGGTCTGCTGATAAAATTACAAAATCCGAAGCAGCGATCACGCAATATGATAATGAACTCAATGAGATTACTCAGAAGCTTCAGGCCGCTGAGAATGCCAAACAGAGCGAAAATGATTTAAATCAAATCCGTTGGGACCAGTCTCGGTTGGACTCGCTCAAGTCTGCGGAAATTGATTCGCTATCGTATCACAGGAAATTGCAGCCCTACATCAAGGCATATTGTCCGAAGTCGGCATTCTCCACAATTGGCATGTTTGTGGTGCTGTTGATGTTGAGTACGGCTTTGAAGCATCTGTTTTTAATGTCGAACATGATGCTCATCTCTTATGTTTCCAATGAAGTTACTCGAAATATTCGTGCCAAAGTCTTCAACCATGCTCTGGAGTTGGATCGCGGGACATTTGCGTCACATGGCAGTGCAGGAATTCTGGCCCACATCACTCATATGTCGGAAATGATGGGGCAAGGGATTATCGGCTTTTATAGTGGTGTCGTTCGAGAACCACTCAAAATCATGTCCTGCCTGGTCGCGGCCTGCTTTATTTCCTGGCGACTTTTATTAGTTTGTGTGATTGTTACACCAGTCATTGTTTTGATGATCTCCTCTATCATTCGCTCCGTTCGACGCGTTGCCAAACAGCTTGTCACAGAGTCGACAGGAATGCATCACGTTATTCTTGAGTCGCTGAATTGTATTCAAACGGTTCAGTCTTATTGCATGGAAGAGACGGAGAAAAAGCGTTTTCAGGCTTCCACAAAAAATATGATGCAGGTCAGTATGAGAGTGACTTTTTATAATGAACTCGCAAAACCAGTCATCGAGTTTTTTGGGCTGAGCATGGTCTCAATTGCGATGCTGGCGGGATCTTATCTGGTCTTGGAACAGGAAACACATCTGTGGGGAATTCAACTGCTGGATCGGCCGATGAGTATCTCCGCCATGTTGGTCTTCTTTTGCCTGCTGATTGGAGCGAGTGATCCCATCCGAAAGATTTCAGGCCTGTTTGGAGTGGTTGGAAACGGAATTGTTGCAGCCGATGCGCTGCATGCTTTACTCGATAAGAAATCGAAAGTTCTCAACCCGGCTCAACCAAAATCCCTTCCAAGCCCTCATCGCGAAATTGTGTTTAAGAATATTCATTTTGCCTACCATGCAGAAGAATATGTTGTTCGCGATGTGAATCTGAGAATTCCCTACGGTGAAAAAGTTGGGATCATCGGCCCCAATGGAGGGGGAAAATCGACTCTCACAAATCTGCTATGTCGTTTTTATGATCCACAAATCGGTGCAGTCAAGATTGATGACCTTGATGTCCGCGAAGTCGCCCTGCACGATTTGAGGGGACGCATCGCCCTTGTGACTCAGCAAACCGAATTATTTAACGAGTCCATCAGTTACAACATTACCTACGGAACAGACAATGCGACTCAGGAGCAGATTGAAGAATCAGCCCGCAAAGCTTTTGCTCACGAATTTATCACCTCACTTCCCCGGGGGTATCAAACTCAAGTCGGCCAGAATGGCCAGATGTTGAGCGGCGGCCAACGTCAGCGAATCGCATTGGCCCGTGCTTTTCTGAAGAACCCGGAAATCATGATTCTGGATGAAGCCACCAGTCAGATTGACTTGCCTAGTGAGGAACTGATTCTTCAGGCGATTCGCGAACACACGCAAAATTGTACGGTTCTCTTTGTGACTCACCGCCTTTCCGTTCTGTCGATTGTCGATTCCGTTATGGAAGTACAGCATGGAAGTGTGACCTATCGCCCAGTGATGCCTCAGGAGCGAAGTCAGGCTGCTTGAGTTTCGCAGTCCATGGATTCTCGTATACACCCTGCTTTGTTTTGAAATTGAACCGCAGATAAACGCGGATTAATACTATCTGCGTCTCCATCGAGCATCTTAGATTTGTTCGAGTTGAAGTAGAAATCGTTCGAGGGGTTTGAGGCGTCGCTTGGAGAACCGCCCGTTGTCATAGTATAGCTCCAGGAATTTGACGTTCTCTTCCAGTAGATCCGATTGACCATCAAACATTTGAATTCCCTGTTCGATGTAGGGGAGGAGTGGAGCATGATCGGGTACATTGATTATGTGGGGCGGCAGCGGCACAAATAACTCGACATTGGACATGTCTGTCGAAAGCATGACGGATTTGGCATAAACGGCTTCATAATGCCGATAGGTCCAGCGCGCAAATCCTGTCGGCACCAATGCAACTTTTGAATGACATAGCTGATTAAAGTACGAATAGAAGTTGTATCTTCGAGAAGCCAGGTAAGGACTCAAGTCGCCGTCCTCCTGCTCAAATGTTTTTATGAGTCTCCGATTAGTTCCATCGAATCCCCCTTCAAAGCGATATGGAAAATCCTTTGCCATGACTTCCGAGAGCCATTCCAGACGCTGATTATAATCCCGACTGGATCCTTCCGTGGATGTCTGTAATCTCGTTGGAGCTCCAATAAAGAACAGATCGATATTTCGCTGGGAGCGTTTTCCGAAGATCGCTTCCATCATGGCTTTCCAGCGAAGACACTGCTGGAGTTTTTTCTTGCGATATGTGGGTAAGGTCCCCAGGCGAAAGGAATGAGTATGACTTCGATCCACATGAGTTTTGAGCACCAGATCGGTCAGCGATCTGAGGAATTCCTGTTGCTCCTGCGTTTCATTAAACCACCAGCAGTCCGACTCATCAAATAACACCGCTTTCTGGTAGTGAATCCCGCTGAGTTGATCTTTATTGAGTGAACTGGGCGTCTCTATTAACAGGAATTCTGTGGAGATCTTTCTGTGTTGATCCAACTGTGCAGAATTCAAAGCCAGTAATTCATGGTCTGAATAATAGACCTTCAAAAACTGGAATAACGGAGAATTGCTCAAGCCTCCTTTGCGATAGCAAAGATCGCTGCCCAGTAAGACAAATTTATACACCAAAGAATTCCTGCTCATTAAGTTCGACACACAACGCTTCTCATCGAAACACGATAATGATCTCGTCAGGAATTCAACAAGTCGTATTTACCCGTCAATCCTACTTCACTTCGGAATACCTATTGATGAATCATCATTGGTGATCTACAAGCCTTTATAAAATGTTTACCGATAGTGGTTACGGAATTATAAGCTGAGGATCATTAGGCAATGGAATCAGAGCCGTCAAAAAATAGAGGGGATCTATCCCTTGATTCGCCTGTGAAATTTCCGAATTCATTCGCAATTTCTTCAGAAGATAAGACAACGAGTTCTGTTCAGTGGAAATTGATTGGAATGTTTCTGGTCTTTGGCCTGTTACTTCGCTTCAGCCGGTTTTTGATGCAGTTTCCTTTGTGGGAGGATGAAGCGTTCCTGTGTGCCAATCTGATCAGCCGAAACTATTTTCAACTTCTTGAGCCGTTGCAGTATCATCAAGTATCGCCAGTCTTCTTTCTGTGGATCCAGCTGACGGTTGTCAAGATTTTTGGGTATCATGAATTTTCTCTGCGAATGTTTCCGTTTCTTTGCAGTCTGGCCAGTCTCGGGCTGTATTATCATGTTGCAAAACGTTTGCTATCCGGGCATGCACTGGTTATTGCCATTGGGATTTTCACAGTCGCCTATCCGAATATTCGGTATGCAGCTGAAGCGAAACAATACTCCTCGGATCTCCTGGTCGGCTTGATTTTTCTGGCTATCATTCTGGAATGGTGGAGATCAGCCAGCTCCCATGATTCGATCCATAGTCAACACTCAAATCGCTGGTTGTGGGGATTGCTAGTTTTCACTCCGTTTGGACTGGGACTCTCCTACCCTGCAGTTTTCGCAGCCGGGGCTGCGAGTCTGTTTTCGGGGATTGTGATCCTTCGAAATGCTCTCGCGCAGCGTTCTCTATTTTCAGTCAAGAGCCTGGTTCCGTGGCTGATTTGGAATGTCGTACTCGTGAGCAGCTTTTTACTGATCATGTCCCTGGCTGCTCGTGGTCAAAACGAAAGTGAACTCGATTGGATGGGTGATTATTGGAAAGACACATTTCCACCCATGAGTACACCTGCTGAACTTCCTGGCTGGCTTCTGAAAATTCATGCTGGTTCGTTACTCGCGTTTCCTGTTGGTGGCGAGCATGGTGCCAGTTCACTGACTTTGATCTCCTTGATAGCCGGAGCTGTTTTGATCTGGAGGAAGCAAAAACTGTTGGCTGTCTTATTGTTTTCTCCAGCGATGCTCCATCTGATAGCAGCCGGGCTGGAGCGTTATCCTTATGGAGGGCACGTGAAGTTTTCCATGCACATGGGAGCGATGGTCTGTTTGGTTTCCGGGTTAGGAGCAGCCTGGATTATGGCTGAAGTCGGGAACCGGTTAGGGGTTCCCCGGAAAAGCATGGCTTTGGCAATTCTGTATCTTTTCACAATCGGAGGTGGAAGTCTCGCACGGGATATTGCCTACCCTTACAAAACGGAATCGGACATGCGTGCGCGAGCGTTCGCTCGATGGTTCTGGTCTCATGCAGAGTTTCAAGGTGAAGTCGCCTGTGTAGAGAATGATCTGGGAGTTATTCTCACACCTGATGCTCATACGGAATTGAGCTGGGCTGCCATGTATCGCGTCAATAAAGAAATTTACGGTCCTTCAGAGACGGAACGACGAGACTTTTCCCAAGTCTCAGCGGAGAAGCCACTTCGCTGCGTAATCTATCGGGTTCCTCATTTTGCGTTCGACCAGATTCGATACGATGAATGGCTGCAGGAGATGCAGCTTGAGTATGAACTCATCGATACCGAACGACTTGAGTTTCCGCGATTTGGAAAACACGAATCCGCTCGTACCCGAGATGTTGCATTGACGATTGATTTTATCGACGTTTTTAGATTCATTCCTCGATCGAAGAACTAATCCAGGGAATTATGTTGAATTATCCAACACGACGTCTGCTTAACAGAGATTAAACCGAGCCAAGTTATCATTCTCGATCGGGTATTAGTCAATTCTGTGAGAAGTGGAGATGCTACTGCAGTATGCAGATTACTGTAGTGGCTTTTGATGGTTTGAGCCCTATTTTCTAAAGTCGACGTTTATCGCATCATTTAAAGGATTGCGATTGCTCGAAATGGTCAGTTTTCGTGCATGTTGATCGATGCCGAGAAAGAGCATGGTGGTCTTCCTTTAAGAAAGAGAAAGAGTGATTGTATCTCCCCAGCAATAGGAATATCGCAATTCCCATAATAAGCAACTCTATCATCGGCATCAAAGGGCAAACACTACCTGATGAGCTCATGAATCGGGCTGTGGGCTGGATCAGCAAGAGGAAGTTCGCGTCCGTTAATATTAAAGGAGGAGGACGAATCGAGGCCAACTGCAGAAAGATATGTGTGAAACAGATCTCCATGATTCACTTCACGATCAATCACCTGTGTTCCGTTGTCGTTGGTTTTACCAATCACAGCTCCTGGCTGAATCCCCGCTCCCCCAAGGCAAATTGACCACGCAGTACCCCAGTGGTCGCGACCATAGCGGACATTGATTTTTGGTGTTCGTCCGAACTCAGACATTACGACGACCAGCGTCGAGGAGAGTTGTCCTCTCTCGTGCAAGTCGTTGATGAGACAGGAAAAGGGTGTATCGAATTCCGCCAACTGTTCGAGATGAAAATTGAAATTTTCATTGTGTGTATCGTAGTTCGTGTGAGAGACCTGCACATAAGGGACATCGTTTTCAAGCATCCGTCGAGCCATCAGGCAATGCTGTCCGAAATCATGATTTCCGTAGCGGACGTGATCAGCTTCTGGTTCCTTCGTGAGGTCGAAGACTTCACGACGATCCATCAACTGCATTGCTTGTTCGTAGCTTTGAGTGTAAAGATCCGTCTCTGCAGTCCTGCGCATCGAGAGGAATCGTTCATTGGCCCGCCGTTGAAAGGCGTGCCTCATTTGATCTGCCTCTGATAGCAGAGATTCGTGACGTGTGGAGTTGGCGGGGGGCTTCCCATCAGCTCCCACACTGGCAAAACGCGGGCCGAGGTAAGCAGCATCACGACTACGTCCGCCGCCGGGGATACGGATGTTTCCTGGCAAGGGGCTGTTGGATCGTTCAAGAGATCGGGCGGTGACGGCTCCCAGGTGTGGAAACTCAAGACCAGGCATTTGGTTACGACCATACTGCATCTGATATGAACCTTTGCCATGATCGCCGTTGCGGGTATTGATGCTGCGAATCAGGGAGAGTTTATCCATGTGCTGGGCTGTCTTTGGCAGCAGTTCGGAAATGTGAATCCCCGGTACAGCTGTCGGTATCGCACGAAAAGGGCCGCCAGTGTTTGTCATTGGCTTGGGATCCCATGACTCAAGCTGACTCACTCCTCCCGACAGAAACACGACGAGCATCTGCTTATTCTGCTGGGAGAGTCCCGCTGTCAAACTCTGAGGAAGCGTAGCACCGAGCCCAATCGCTCCTCCCATGATGCCTAGAAACCCTCTTCGGGCCATTTGGTGTTCGACACTACCACACATTGCGAAGGACTTCATCGTGCATTTCCCTATTGGTGAATTCTAAACCTCAGCGGTATTGAAATCGCTTCTTTTAATGTTGGAACCGAAACTCAGCGGAAGTCATCAACCCCCAACAAAGTTCCTGGACGGCCTGAGCTTTGGCATCTGGACGAGTCTCAATGTACGACCTCACATCGGCGATCTCGTCATTCGTGGGAATACGGGTCAATACGCTGAGGTACATTTCACGAGTCAATTCATCGATGCTCTCTGTGGCAATGAGATGTTCGGCCAGATTACCACCTCCAGGGATGAGCCAGGTGCGTAGTTCATTACCGTTAGCAGCAAACAGTGACTGATCGGGAGTCGCGAAGAAGTCCCACTGAGGTTGACCAGCAGCGGCTCCGTAGAGAGTAACGAACTTATCGATAGTTCCCTGCAGAGAAGTCTTCAGAGCAGCATTGATTGCCGTTTGGCGTGCCTCTTGATCCTTTGCCGTTTGAGAAGAATCTTCCTTGACAGGCATTTCTTTATCGACTTTGGCGATGGCTGATGATTGCAATCGTTTGTATTGTCCGCTGGCTATCAGCATGCTCATTGCGAATTGCTCGGGGGAAAGCGAATCCAGGCTGGCCACATGGGCTCTGGCAGTTGCAGCATCAACGATTTCTCCCCAAATTGTATCGTGTGCAGAGTGCGCCTTGAGCAGGCTTTCCTGATTAGCCACCTGTTTCTGCGTGAGTTGCTTTCCCTGCTCCTGCAATGTTGCTAGTGATTGTTTGGCCTGTTCCACCTGCTTTGTTGATTCAACCAAAGTGGCCTGGAGCAGGTCCAGTTTTGTTTTCTGTTCTTTGACATTGATCTGCGATTTCGTGACATCAGCACTGATCCGTCCGAGGCTTTGTGAGAGCAATTCTACGGCTTCTTTGACTTTAGGATCATCAGGAATGGCCAGGCTGGTCTCTTTGGCCTTGGTAATGGATTCCGCCAGGGTCGAGTGTAGTTTTTGAATCGCAACCATTTCCTTGGATGCTTCATCAAACACTTTCTGTTGGGACCCAACTGCCGTCATTGCTTGCTTTTTCTGGGTCTCAAGTTCAGCGAGGTTTTGCTGAACCTTAGTAATAGTTGCTACATTTGTAGCGAGATCCTGTTCTCCATTTACGATCACTTGTTTTAGCATAGCGATCTGCTGTAAGGATTCACCATAAGCGATGATGATCTCGAGGAACTGAACGTCACTGAGTGCCTGGTTCGCTTGATGACGAAGCGATTTGGCTTGTTCTCGCATCGAAAATAACTCGTCCCGCTTCGCTCTTACTTGATTTTCATAGGGTATCCTGGATGAAATTGCCGCATCGGCTGCAGCCGTTTTCTCCTTCAAAATATTCTCTGAGTCAACGAGCGTCTGACTCTCCCCCTTGATTGCTTCCTGCTGTTTCTGGAGCTCCACGGAATGCTCTGTAACGCGTTTCTGAATAATTTCCAGAGCCGCTGCCAATTCTTTGTCGTCCTTCAAGCTCTCGACGGCAGCAATTGTCGATTCCTGCGATTTCAAGAGTACCGCATATTTTATCTGACGATTCTCGATATCCTGCTGACGAGTCTTCACTTTGGACTCAGCTGCATCGCGAACTTTTTGTGCTTCGACCACTTGCTTCAATGCAGCAGCTTCGGCATCACTGAAAGGCTTGGCTACGGCAACAGCTTTATCAAGTTCTTCCAAAGCGGTCTGGACGCGTGAGTCAGCTTGAGCCGCCTGTTCGGAGGCTTTATTGGCAGTAGCCTTCGCTGCATTAATTTGTTGTTTTGCATTTTCAATCGATGGCTGCATTTCTGGCAACCGAAACGACCGCTGATACGCTTCAGTCAGAACGAGTTCCCGTAGAAGCCATTTGATGTCGTAATTGGCAGAGACAAATTCTCGCGATAATAAATCAAGGACTTCGGGCTGTAACGGAGGGTTGTCCGAATGATGAAGATCGACGGGATGAACAATTCCTCGTCCAAACAGATGTGCCCAAAGTCGGTTGACAATGTTTCGATTAAAGGCTGGAGCCGGTGACTCCAGGACAATTTTTGCAAGTTGCTCGCGTCGACTTATTGCAGGGACCGAACGAACGTTTTTCGCCGGAGCAACGGCATACTGTTCTGCAGGCTTCAGTGTCACCTCCACCAGTTCGTCTGCCTGTGGAGCACGCGGACCAATCACTCCCTCTCGCTCGGTGAAGACCGACTTGAAACTCGCTTCTCCGGTTGCCTGTTCGGCAATCAATGCAGGTTTTTTCTTGTCCGGTTGAAAGAGATTCGACCGCACAAAAAACGCCTGCAGACCGTAATAGTCTTCTTGATGATAGTCATCAATGAGTGGATGATTGTGACACTGTGCACATTGAAGATCGACGCCATAAAAAACACGTCCAACATCACGGGTCAACAAATGTGGCTCAACATCCCTCTCCAGAAAGAATGCAGAAGCAGACCGGTTCTGTTCATTGGTCCCATCCGCTGAGAGTATTTCACGTACAATTTCCAAATAAGATCGATTCTCGCGAAACGCAGATTCGAGATAGGATCGGAATTCTTCGCTTTTGACATGTTTCCCACCACGTCGTTCCATCAGCATCACATCGAATACAATGGCCATGTGACGCGAATATTCGTCGGAAGAGAGGAGCCGGTCAACAAGAGCAGTTCGACGATCGGGTTTGCTGTCAGCCAGAAACGCTTCAACTTCAGTCCTGTTAGGGATGCGTCCGATGAGGTCCAGGTACACTCGTCTGATGAATGTAAAATCGTCAGATTGATCTGCTATTGGACCAATCTGATTTTGACTGATGAGGTCGTCAACTTGCTTATGTAGTGGCGTATTCTCGACAGATTCTTGCGCGTCAACTGGAGAAATCGGCAACGAGCAGACAAACAGGAGTAAGGGGACGACTCGACTCATCATGGGCAAGTTCACTTTGAGGAAGCAGTGTCTGGAGGCTCTCGTCGCGGTTGATCTAACGAGACATCAACTAAGGTTGATGCCTTAAACACTAACTTCTAAAGCGATGGTCGTCAATTATAATTAAGGATTTCAAGCTTTTGGTCCCAATCGGTAGATACGTAGATGACCATCAGAACAAGCAACAGCCACGTGTTCCTCCCCAGGGTGCAGGTGGAGTGCCCGGGCGTTCTGTGGAAGTTTCAATTGAAACGCGGCCTCAGCTTCGCCCGGTTTCCAGAACATCAAGTTTCCGTTACTTCCACCGTGGGCTCCAATGATTGTTCCATCGGAATGAACCGCTGCTCCCCATGCGACGCCTTGAAGTTTCGGTTTTGATAAATACTCAATCAGTTGCTTTCCTTCTTTCCAATCAAATTCGACAATCGAAGGATTACCGATTCCTGCGAATGCATTGCTGACATTCGTAATGCCACTGGCATACAGTTTTGAACCATCTGAATTGAAGAGCAGCGAACGGAAGCCACCGATTTGTGCCCGGAAGCCTGTATCGTATTTACTAAGCGATTCAGCGGTCCAGGCACGCTGTGGCACGCCTGTATCGAGCGACCATTCGATAAGTTGCCCCATCAAATCGCCAGTGACAAGAGACTTGCCCTCGGGATGAAAGGCGACGTTGTAAATGTAGGAGGCATGTCGAATTGCTCCTTCGCTTCCTTCGGGTTGCCCATGAAATTCCTTGACGCTCGTACCATCTGCAAGATTCCAGAGCCGGATAACACGGTCATTCCCTACCGAAGCCAGAAGCTTGCCATCTGGTGAGACAGCCAACGCGCGAATCCATCCCTCGTGTCCATCAATGATTCGAATCGGCTCTGGGGAATCGGCTGTCGATGACCACCACATCAGGCGACCATCATATCCTCCGGTGATCAGCGTTTCTCCATCATTCGAAAACGCCAGGCTCATGACCCAGGCATCGGTTTTGAATTCTATCTTCGTGTCTTCCTTCCAATTCCAGCGCCAGACCTTGTAGTCCTCAGCACCGAAGAACACGTTTTCGCCATTCGGAGAAAACCGGCATGACACCAGAGGGCTGGTGTGTTTATGATCAAATTCGATATGTGTCTTTATAAAATCCATGTTGGCATTGTCCTCAAAGTTGATAGCGCTTTCAACGATGTAACACTATTGGGATTAAGAAAACCAATTCATTCAACAAAGTTTTGAAGAGTGTTATGTCAGTATTTCCCGGATCACTCGTCCACGCACATCAGTCAGTCGAAAGTCACGACCAGCATATCGGTACTTCAGACGTTCATGATCGAACCCTAGATAACCAACGTATCTTCAAGCATTCCCCGCAGTTTGAGATCGGTCAATAAGTCTGAAATGGCAGGGTCCAGTTGATCCGCTAATTTCGATGATTATCCGCAATGTTGTTGTGATTATCAAAAGAACGGTCCAGAATGTTGCGTCAAACCGCACGGCATGACAAAAAGAATGATTAGACGAATTAACTGAACTCAACCGGATAAATCAAACAGCTTCTAATGATTCCTACTGCAGTTTGCAGATCACTGTAGCGGCTTTTTGATGGTATGAACCCTATATTTCCAGTCAATCATCCGCTACACATTCATGGAAACGGCTTTAGGGTTTGGTGCGGTAGAGAAACGCATCCGAAGTGAGGAGAGAGGTAAGTAATGCATTCATACTGCCGCCGCTCTCTTTGTAAGCTTGATACGCATTTTGGAGAACTGGTGCGTCGTTGAGGGTTTCGTTGCGACCCATCCAGAATCGAAAAGCGTGGCGGATGAAAACTTGTTCAACCCGCTTACTTTCCGCAAGTTTTTCGATCATCTCGATGGCGTTGGCGACTGCTCCATCAATTGCCGGATCGCCGGAATCAATAATTTCGCCAGTTGTGTCGACAGGCTTATCGAGTTCAGTCTCTCGGTACAGGCCCGCATGATTAAACATTTCAAATGGCAAACCGAGCGGATCCATTTTCTGGTGACATGTCCAGCAATAGGTTTCTTTAGTGACCCGCATGCGTTCACGAAGTGTATTTTGTGGTTCATCTGGAAGCATGGCATCGACCGTGATTGGGACATCGGGAATGCCGCCCCCCAGCAATCGTTCGCGAATCCAGCGGCCGCGCAGGATTGCGTGGTTGTCCATGGCATCCGAGTGTGAAACGAGCCAACTCGGATGTGTCAGAATGCCCAATCGTTGACTTTCGGGGACTGTGGCCAGAATACGTTCTGGCTTCATAGACCCGTTGCCAAAACTCCGACGACTGACACGGGCATAGATATCCGGTCCTGACAAGTCAGCCTCAGTGATGTTGTGATTGACAGTTTCCTGCTTTTTCTTTTGGGGTTTTGGAGGCTCCTTACCCGGGTTAGCTTTCAGCCAGGCTTCGAGCTCAGCCGCTTCAATTAATGCCATCTCCTCTGCAGCTTTCTTTGCGGCTGCAACAGATGCTGCCGTTTCAGCTTTGGAGCGTCTCTTACCGAAATAGACATTATCGTCCTTGGTTGCAACAACCTTGTCCGTGGTCAGCAACTGCCTTAGCACATCTTTGTCATCGCGAAGAATAAGCTCGATCAGACGATCCGTACTCGCCGTTGCATCGAACATGGCATTGTAATGAGATTGCCCTCGATTACTAACGCCTGTTTCAGATAACGCTTTGGAGTCCTTGCAGATGTAACCGCCCAGGTCATAGTCAAAGTAATCACGAAAGAAGCGCAGAATACGAGGCTTGCGAATGCTATCGTCAGCGAGCATCCGTACGACTTCACGTTTCACATCATCTCTGGTCCGCATACGCCCTTCGATGATCGCTGCCCGCAATTCTTCGTCTGGCTTGATGTATCGCAGCGCGTGATTAATTGCCAGCCCCAGTTCCCAGTCCTGAAGCATAATACGTCCAAAGGAATCTGGCTGGCCGGTCTCGACAAGTTCCGGTCGAAAGAGCGCGTCACGATCGAGAAAGATGGCCGACAATCCGAGGGTCGCGCCCTCCTCCTTGCCGAGTTTTTCTATGGACTGCTTAACAATTACCAGATAATCGTCGGATTCCTGATTGGTTGGAGGACGGAAGGTCAACGCTTCAAAAAGATCATCAACCGCAGCCCGCAAAAGGTGATCGCCTACTCCCTCTGCCTGCATGAGGTCATAGACTGGCGTCAACGGACGCACGATCTTCGTGCTGTAAACAAGACTTGTCGGCAAACCGCGAATATCGCCTTTCATCTTGTCCGCAATGGAATTGGGATCATCTGTGATTTGATACGGCTGAGCGATACTCAAAGGACCATAAGCCATGTAGCGAATGATGTCGTCAGCAACATCCAGAATTTGCGTCGCTTCCGCACTATTAACGGTGTAGAAGTCGGGATAGTTTTCTAATCCGTGTGCACGAGCCGATGAGAGAACGGCAGGCAGACTTTTGACCGCAGTCGCATAGGCCACGGTTCCACCTTGCCATTTAATGATGCGATCCGTACCAAAGTAAAGCTTCAGTTCACCACCATGGTTTGTGGGAACGACATCTCCATGAGTGCGAAGGCCCGGTTTTTCTGGATCGTACTCCGGCTCCGTATTGATCAACTCGTTTAGTCGCGTAATGTGTTCCTGAGGAGTCAATCGCCAGATGCGGGCCGGGGATGACGTTGGGATCAGTTTGATGCCATCAGGGAGAGAGCCGAAGAGCAGATCATGGTCGACATAGTTGCCTTTATTTGGATCAAGATGATCGTGAAACCCACCTTTGTCGCTCATCACATGTGTCAGTTCACCAACAATCCCGTCCGAGAACTGGAGCCGTTCGATCACATTCGGTTGGTCCATCTCCTTTGGTGGCATCTCCTTTAAGGTGACCTGTGCCCACACACTTCTCCAAATGGCGGCATTGACTTCATCCACTGGCCCAAGGTCATGCAGCGAGAGATTGCCTTCGGGTTCTGACTCTCCATGACAGTCCACGCAGTGATTCGCAAGAAATGATTGTGCAAAACTGTCAAAGTCTTTTAAAACTTTTTGTCCTGGCGTGTATGACTCACCTCTTGCCACAGAAAGAAAGCTACACAGTAACGCGATTCCTAAAATGACTCCGACTTTGATCATACCAGCAGTTCCTTGATCGGTCCTACACCAGTATCGAACTTCCTGGCCAGCTTTTCATCCATGTTGAAGTAATCACATGAAACACCCGCTGCCTGCAAAATTGTGGCATAAAGTGAGTTGAGGGGACGTTTGCCGTCCAGTTGTGTAAAGCAACCCGTTTTGAATGTGCCGTCAAAATTGCCCAACAGCATGACCGGCCAGTTGGCTCCGCTGGTGTGCTGCTTATCGGCATTGTTACTCGTGTAGACGATCAGCGTGTGGTCCATCATCGTTCCACTGCCTTCAGGGACACTTTCCAATGCTTCCATAATCCTCACCAGCATTCGGCAATTATACTGACGAATTTTAATCCAGATCGGATTTCCAGGCTGTTCCATATGTCCCAAATTGTGTCCTTGTTGCTCGATTCCCAGCCCCTTCCAAGCACCAAAGATCTCACCACGCCCCGAACCAATGGTCAGTGTATTGGTAATCCCCGAAGTGAGTGATGAAATTCCCAGTTCCAGCAGAACATCATGCCAGTCTGTTTCGAACTCAGGATTAGTATATCTCGCGTCCACTGGAGGAGCGAATTTGCGTAAGTGATCAGCAACCGTGCCGAGCCGATCACGCAGGCCGTTAACTTCCTTGAATCCCTCAACGAATTGACCGTAACGCTGTTGGTCTGCAGTCGGGAGAAAACGTCCTTTTGAAGCCGCTAACTCTTCAATTTGATTCAATACATTTGATCGTGCTTCGTGTTGGCGTCGAATGTCACCAGTCGAGATTCCCCCGAAGAGCATCTGGTAGAGATGATTCGGATTCGAATGCATGAAGATCGGCTGACCTGCGCCGCTGGCGGAAAGAGTCGCAATCGTCGGCTTGGTCGTCATATTCTCAATGGAGTCCATGCCGATGCACAAATGAGGCAGTAGCGTTGGGGGCAGGACCTTACTGAGTTCATAATCAATCGTCGATGCACTAGGTGGAACTCCGTCACTCCCGCGATAGCCACCGAGAGCCCCAAAGAAGGCACTATGCGACGGGCTGGTATGCAGACCATGCAGGCCATTGATGATATGAAGTCGTTCCTTATAAGGTTCCAGTGCACTGATTGGCTCG
>TARA_R100000789_G_scaffold80847_2_pt1 | contig 44511 bp, 46 predicted proteins | sample TARA_R100000789 | Tara Oceans TARA_R100000789 (sample SAMEA2623403) | marine metagenome | biome: marine biome (ENVO:00000447); feature: mesopelagic zone (ENVO:00000213); material: "saline water (ENVO:00002010), including plankton (ENVO:xxxxxxxx)" | depth 450 m
CGCCGGAACGCCAGCATCATGCCGCCCGGCGCGCCTGCACGTCCGCAAGAGTAGGGGCCTTGTCCACCGGGCCATACAGCGCCAACGCAGCGGCGGCCTGAGCGGCCTGTTCTTCGGCAAAGCGCAGCACGCCGGCGCGGCTGACCGCGTCAATTTTGGCGACGGTCTTTTCGATTTCCGGTACTTCGCCCCAGATCTGGATCATGCGGGCGCTGCGTTCGGCGCGGGACGAGGGACTTTCGAGACCCATGAGCAAGCCTGCCTTCATCTGGGCGCGGGCGCGCTCAACCTCAGCGTCGCTCATGTCCTCAGTGGCGCGCTTCATCTCATCTATGGTCAGGTTGATGAGTTCGGGCATTTCCGCGCCAGAGGTGCCTGCGTAGATCGTGGTCATGCCGGTGTCGGCATAGGCCCCGTTTTGGGCAAAGATCGTGTAGCAGAGGCCGCGTTTCTCGCGGATTTCCTGAAACAGGCGCGAGGACATGCCGCCACCCAAAGCAACAGAATAAATCTGCGCAGCATAGAACGCCGGATCGCGATAGCCGGGGGCCTCAAACGCCAGCGCCAGATGTGCTTGTTCCAGATCTTTGGTGCGCCGCGCCTCGCCGCCGTGAAAACGGGCTGCGTCGGCACTCAGCGCGCTGCGCGGGATCATGTCGCCAAACAGTTCTTCAGCCTGTTTCACCAGCGCGTCGTGATCGACGCCGCCGGCGGCAGACAGGATCATCTGGTCCGGGCCGTAGTGTTCATTGACGAAAGCCGCGAGGTCGTCGCGGTTGAACGCCTCAACGCGTGCGGTTTCGCCCAGAATGGTGCGCCCGATGGGCTGATCCGGGTAGGCCTTTTCCTGCAGCCAGTCAAAGATCACATCGTCGGGCGTGTCATGCGCCTGACCGATTTCCTGGAGGATCACATGACGCTCAACCTCGATCTCCGAGGGGTCGAAGACCGGATTGCGCAGGATGTCGGCGATCACGTCCACCGCCAGACCGACGTCCGCGTTCAGAACGCGGGCGTAATAGGCCGTCACCTCACGCGAGGTATAGGCGTTGATATAGCCGCCCACATCCTCGATCGCCTCGGCGATCTGCAATGCGCTGCGCCGCTTGGTCCCTTTAAAGGCCATATGCTCAAGAAAGTGTGCAATGCCGTTCTGCTCGACCCGCTCATGGCGTCCGCCTGCCGTGACCCAGAGACCAACAGCCGCCGATTGAAGGCCCGGCATGTTTTCGGTCACAATACGCAATCCGTTGGAGAGGGTGGCGAGTTTGACGGTCACTTGGCAATACGCTCCTGAATGAGGGTCTCTAGGGCGGTGAGGTCGTTTTCGACCCGGGTTACGCGTTCCGAACGCTCATAAAGGTCCGCCATGCGATTTGGAAGAGGGGGGCGAATGCCGCTGGCCTTTTCAACCGCATCAGGGAACTTGGCCGGATGGGCGGTGGCCAGCGTGATCATCGGCGTTTCGGGCGCGCGCATGTCCTCACCCACGCGCACGCCGATGGCGGAATGCGGACAAAGCAGTTCGCCCATCGTGGCATTGGCGCTGCAGATGGTTTCCAGCGTCTGTTCCTCGGACACCCGGCCAGAGTCGAAATGTTCGCGTAGCGTTTGCAGCGCACCCTGGCTGACGTTAAAGCCACCGGTTTTGAGTTCATCCATCAACTGCGCCACGGCATTGCCGTCGCGGCCATAGGCGTCGAACAGCGCGCGCTCAAAGTTGCTACTGACCTGAATGTCCATCGAGGGGCTGATCGAGGGGTGCACCTCTGATGTGGCATATTCACCTGACGACAGACAGCGGTGTAGGATGTCGTTCTGGTTGGTGGCGACCACCAGCCGGTCGATGGGCAGGCCCATACGCTTGGCGATGTAGCCTGCAAAGATATCGCCAAAGTTGCCGGTGGGCACCGTAAAGCTGACCTTGCGGTCCGGCGCGCCGAGGCTGACAGCGGAGGAGAAGTAGTAGACCACCTGCGCCAGAACGCGCGCCCAGTTGATGCTGTTCACACCCGCCAGCCGCACCGTGTCGCGGAATTCAAAGTGGTTGAACATGTCTTTGAGGCGGGCTTGGCAATCGTCGAAATGGCCATCCATCGCCAGCGCATGGACATTGGCCTCGGCCGGCGTGGTCATTTGGCGGCGCTGCACCTCTGACACGCGACCATGCGGGTAGAGGATAAATACGTCGACATTGTCGAGCCCTTTGAACGCCTCAATGGCAGCAGAGCCGGTGTCGCCGGAAGTGGCCCCGACGATGGTCACACGCTCTCCACGTCGTTCCAACGCCTCTTGGAACAGCTGGCCGATCAGCTGCATGGCGAAGTCTTTGAAGGCCAGTGTGGGGCCGTGGAACAGTTCCAGCAGGAAATGCCCCGGCGCGATTTGTACCATTGGCGCGCGGGCGTTGTGTTCGAACCCGGCGTAGGCCTTGGCGATCAGATCGGCAAAAACCTCATCGGTGAACCCATCGCCCACAAAGGGGCGCATCACGCGAAAGGCGGTTTCCTCATAGCTAAGACCGTGCAGGGCGCGGATGTCATCGGCGCTCATCTGCGGGATGGTTTCGGGGACATACAGACCACCGTCGCGGGCCAGACCGGACAGCATGGCCTCTTCGAATGTCAGCGCGGGGGCCTGTCCCCGGGTCGAAATGTAACGCATGTCAGGACTCCTTGCCTGTCTTGAGACGCCGCATCCAGACGCCAGTCATGATGAGCCAGACCGCGGCGAGCGAAAACCACGTGATGGCATATTGCAAGTGATCATTCGGGATGCCGTCGGTGTCGACGGGCAACGGCGTCACGCCGGAGTCGGCCGGAGACATGTCACGAACGATGACCAGCAGGGGTTCCGTGTCCAGCGCCTCGGCCATCGGGCCGATGTCGCGGGCGTACCAGATGTTCTTGGCGGGATCGTTGGCGGGGGTGGAGGAATTGCGATCATCCGTCCAGTGCAGATTGCCCCGGATTGTCGCGGGGCCTGCATAGAGCGGTAGGTCTTTCTGGTCGACCGGAACATAGCCGCGATCCAGCAGGATGCGCCGCCCGTCGTCGGTCTGGAAGGCCGAAATCAATCGCCAGCCCGCGCCGCGATGTTTCACAGACACTAAAACCGCAAGGGCATCGCCATCCATCTCTCCTGTCAGTTCGACAGGTTGATAGCGTTGCGCGTCGGGGTCGATAAGCCGGGGCAGGGGCTGCGGGGCATCCGCGATGGTGGTTTCGATCTCGGACAGGATGTCCTGTTTCCACGCCAACCGCTGGATTTGCCAAGTGCCCAGCCACAGCAGGATGGCAATGCCGGTCAGGCCAAGGACAAGAGGGGCGATGTAGCGGTTCAAGAGGCGGGCTCCGAAACGAAAAGGCGCGCCCATGTGGGCGCGCCTTGGTTTATCGTGTGAGGCCGTGGGTGCAAGTCCCATCCTTGTCCTGAGACACAGGAATGGTTTGCAGCCTGCCGGTCCTTAGCCGCCCCAGATGTAGACAGCGCAGAACAGGAACAGCCAGACCACGTCAACAAAGTGCCAGTACCAAGCGGCGGCCTCAAACCCGAGATGGTTGTCGGCGGTAAAGTGGCCGCGCAGAATACGCATCAGGCAGATGAACAAAAAGATCGTGCCGACCACAACGTGAAAGCCGTGGAACCCGGTCGCCATGAAGAAGTTGGCGCCATAGATGTTGCCGGAGAACCCAAAGGCCGCATGACTGTATTCGTACGCTTGGAACACAGTAAAGATCATGCCCAGCAGGATGGCGATGATCAGGCCGTTCTTGACGTCCTTGCGGTTGTCCTCATGCACCAGGGCGTGGTGCGCCCAAGTGGCGGCAGCACCTGAGCAAAGCAGGATCAGCGTGTTGATCAGCGGCAGGTGCCACGGGTCGAATGTTTCGATCCCGGCAGGCGGCCACACACCGTCAACGGCGGGCGAATTGCCATCCGGGTCCATCGGGTACATGGCGTGTTTGAAGAACGACCAGAACCAGGCGAAAAAGAACATCACCTCGGACATGATGAACAGGATAAAGCCGTAGCGCAGGCCGATCAGCACGACGGGGGTGTGATCGCCGACCTTGTTCTCGACGACGGTCTCAGACCACCAGCCGAACATGACGTACAGCACGCCGACAAAGCCGATCAGGAACAGCCAAGGCCCGCTCAGCGTAATCGCCTCGAACAGGATTGTCATTTCCCCAGACATCCAGGCCACTGCGCCGAACAGCATGGCAAAGCCAAAGACCGCGCCGAGAAGCGGCCAGATGGAGGGGTTTAGAATGTGGTAGTCGTGGTTCTTTGCATGCGCCATGTCAGTTCGTTCCCTCGTTTGGCGTTAGTTGACGGACGCGTCTGCGTCTCTTTTGGCGTCAAGAGCGGCCTGCGTCTCTTCGGGCAGGTCGATCTCGTAGAAAGTATAGCTTAGCGTAATGTGGCCGGTGTGTTTGGCGTCGCGGTCAGACACGATGCCCGGGTCGACGAAAAAGCTGACCGGCATCATGACCCGTTCGCCGGGCATCAGCACCTGCTCTTCGAAGCAGAAACAGTCGATCTTGGAAAAGAAGGCACCCGCCTCGTATGGGGTCACGTTATAGCTGGCCTGCCCGGCGATCGGGCGGCTGGTGGGGTTGTACGCCTCATAAAAGGCCAGACCTTGTTCGCCGATGCGGATGGTCATCTCCCGTTCGACGGGTTTGAACTCCCACGGCATCCCGCGTTCCTTGGAGGCGTCAAAGCGGACCTTGATCGTCTGATCCAGAATGTCGCCAGCAGCGGTGGCCACGTTGGGTGTACCGCCAAAGCCTGTCACCCTGCAGAACCAGTCGTAAAACGGTACCGAGGCCCAGGCCAAGCCGCCCATGAGAACCACGACGCCAACCGTTTGGAGAAGGGTTTTCTGTTTTCCATCAACCGCCATCGGACACCCCCTGTTCAGGCTGCATCTGAAGCCCGCCCTGCGTGATTTTCACATAGGTCAATCCCAGAATGATCACGACAAAAGCCGCGAGAACCAGACCGACGCCGGTGTTGCGACCCTGACGGCGCTTGTGCAGTTCATGCTGTTTGCTCAGGCTCATCCCCAAACCCCCGCGCGATCAAGACCTGCATCCACCAGTATCGCACCGAAGTGGGCGAAGAGGTAGAGCAGCGAAAGTTTGAAGAACTTCCTTTCCGTCTTGTAGCTGTCCGCCTCGGCTGCGTCCTCGTCACGGCGGGCAATCTGCACGGCCCCTTTCAGGAACAGCGCATTCAACACGAGCGCCGTCGCCAAATAGACCGGCCCACCCACCTGAGTAAAGCCAAGGCCGATGGCAAAGACCGCCAATAGCACGGTGTAGACAAGGATATGGCGGCGTGTGGCGCGGCGACCGTGGGTCACGGTTAGCATCGGCACGGTGGCGTTGTCATAGTCCATACGGACAAACAGGGCGAGCGCCCAGAAATGCGGCGGCGTCCAAAGGAAGGTCAGGCAGAACATCAATACCGAAGCGGTGGAGATGTCGCCCGTTGCAGCGGCCCAGCCGATCATTGGGGGAAAGGCCCCGGCGGCGCCGCCGATCACGATGTTCTGTGGTGTCAGACGTTTCAGCCACATCGTGTAGATCACGACATAAAAGAAGATGGTAAAGGCCAGCAGGCCCGCCGCAACCCAGTTGGTCGCGAGACCAAGAAAGATGACGGCAAAGGCTGACAGAGTCAGCCCGATGGCCAGTGCCTCTTCCCGGGTGACTTTGCCAGCGGGGATCGGGCGCTTGGCGGTGCGTTTCATCACCGCGTCGATGTCCGAATCGTACCACATATTCAGCGCGCCCGAGGCTCCGCCGCCGACGGCGATGAACAGAACGGCGCAAAAACCCACAAAGGGATGCACCGCGACAGGTGCCGCCAGCAGGCCTACGAAGGCTGTGAACACCACCAGCGTCATGACGCGCGGCTTTAGCAGGGCGAAGTAATCGCCGAACTGGGCCTCGTTCTCATAGGCGTCGGAATGCAGGCTTGCGTCGCTCATCATGGGTTCCTTGGCAAAAGATGCGCCGAGGCGGCGCACCTTATGGCTCTGGATGTAGGGCGGGAAACTCCCGCCGCAATCAGTTGGTCAGTACCGCCCGAACGTCGGTGTAGCCACCTTCGTCGATCGACGCGGCCAGCCATGCCTCATAGGCTTCTTCGCTGACAACCTTGACCGTGATCGGCATATAGGCGTGGGCGATGCCGCACAGCTCTGAACACTGGCCATAGTACACGCCTTCTTTTTGCGGTGTGAACCACAGTTCTGCCAGACGGCCGGGCACGGCGTCCTGTTTTACGCCAAAGGCCGGGATGGTCCACGAGTGGATCACGTCCGCGCCGGTGACCTGCATCACGATGGTCTTGCCAACGGGCAGGACGATGGCGGTATCGGTGGCCAGCAAAAAGTCGCTCTTGTCATAACCGGCATCAACCAGCTGTTCTTCGACCCCGGCAGACATGCGGTTGTCACCGCCAGTGGCGGGGGAACCGATCATGTAGGCGTCATAGGCCAGATCGGTGCCGACATATTCATAGCCCCAGTACCACTGATAGCCGGTCACCTTGATGGTGATGTCGCCCTCGGGGATTTCCTGCTGCTTGAACAGCACTGGCAGCGAAAAGGCACCGATAAAGACCAGAATGACAATCGGGCCAATGGTCCACGCCACTTCAAGCGGTGAGTTGTGGGTAAAGGCCTTGGGGACCGGGTTGGCCTTTCGGTTGAAGCGGACGGCGGCGTAGGCCAGCAGACCAGTCACGAAGAGGGTGATGATGGTGATGATCACCAGCACCATGCCGTCCAGCCATTGAAGATCGGCGGCCAGTTCGGTCGCGGCGGGCTGAAAGCCCATTCCGCCGGCGTGCGGTTTGCCCAGCACGGGAAGGTCTTGCGCCAGTGCCGGCGCAGCAAGGAAGGCACTCAAAAGGCCCAGAAGCATCGATTTGCGTTGCATGTCTCACCCTGATCGGTTGCGAGTGTGGTCCACGGGAGGGCCACGGCGGCGGACCCGAATGGTCCACGCACCTCCCATTGCGTTCTGCCCTGCTTAAAATCATATTCCGGTATGCCGGGAAAGCTCGGCCCTTGCGGCAAACCGCCGCTTTTTTGATCCAGATCAAGCCGGAGACGCACATGACCCCCTCTGCCTTTCGCCCGTTCGAGACCCATCTGGACCTTGAGGATACCACCAAACTGGTGCGTACGGCGCTGAACGGTGCCGAGGACGGCGAGCTGTTTCTGGAACGGTCCCGTTCGGAATCATTGGTGCTGGACGACGGGCGGGTCAAAACTGCCAGCTATGATTCGTCCGAGGGATTCGGCCTGCGTGCGGTGCGAGGTGAAGTGGCAGGCTATGCCCATGCGACCGAAATCAGCGCGAATGCGCTGAAACGTGCGGTGGATACGGCGCGGCTGGCTATCGGTGACGGCGGCGGGGTCATGTCGCCGCCTCCGGCGGGCACCAACCGCACGCTCTATACCGATTCTGACCCCATCGACGGCGCCAGTTTCCCGGTCAAGCTGGAGGTGCTGCGCGAGATCGACGCCTATACCCGTGATCTGGACCCGCGCGTTGTGCAGGTTACGGCAACCATCGCGGCATCCTTGCAGGAGGTTTCGATCCTGCGGGCCGACGGCACGCTGGTCAGCGACACGCGCCCCATGACCCGGGTCAATGTCTCTGTCATCGTCGAACACAACGGTCGCCGCGAGTCCGGGACTGCGGGTGGTGGCGGACGGGTCTCTCTCGAAGGATTGCTGGCCCCGCAGGACTGGCAGTCTAAGGCCCGCGAAGCGCTGCGCATCGCGCTGGTGAATCTGACGGCAGAACCGGCCCCGGCAGGGGCCATGGACATCGTGCTTGGCCCCGGCTGGCCCGGTATCCTGCTGCACGAGGCGATCGGCCACGGGCTAGAGGGCGATTTCAACCGCAAGGGATCTTCGGCCTTTGCCGGTCTGATGGGGCAGCGGGTTGCGGCCAAAGGTGTCACGGTTCTGGATGACGGCACGATTCCCGACCGTCGCGGTTCTATCACTATCGACGATGAGGGCACGCCCTCCGGCAAGAACGTATTGATCGAGGACGGCGTGCTGGTGGGATATATGCAGGACCGCCAGAACGCTCGCCTGATGGGCGTTCAGCCCACGGGAAATGGACGGAGACAAAGCTTTGCCCATATTCCGATGCCGCGCATGACCAATACCTACATGCTGGGCGGCGATGCCGATCCGGCGGATATTGTCGCCGATCTCAAGGACGGGATCTGGGCCGTGGGCTTTGGTGGCGGTCAGGTGGACATTACCAACGGCAAGTTCGTGTTCAGCTGCACAGAAGCCTACCGGGTCAAGGACGGCAAGGTTGGCGCGCCGGTCAAGGGCGCCACGCTGATCGGCGACGGCGCGACTGCGCTCAATCAAATCCGGGCACTGGGTAACGATATGGCTCTTGATCCGGGTATGGGAAACTGCGGCAAGCAAGGCCAGTGGGTGCCGGTTGGTGTAGGCCAGCCCACGGTCATGATCGGCGGCCTGACCGTGGGCGGCGCACAGGCCTGACGGTCCGGTTGGGCCGTTTCAGGGGTTTGGCGCGGCGTATATGCGTTCGCCATCAAAGCCCGACAATCGTTCGGAGGCGACTCGGCGCTCAGGTTGAGGCCGGTGCATACCGGCGATTTGACGGCGGGTAGTGTGGCGGTTTTTGCAAGGCGCCAGCCTTTTCACCTGTTTTTCGGATAATTAGGTGAGTTGAGCCTTGTATTCATGGATTTCGAGCCGCGATTTACCTGCCGTTAACCAGCCTGCCGCTATGACTCGTTGAGCAAGACGACGGGGTCAGGATGCGCGACGAAACTCACTCTTCCACTCACCCCCCACTCCCACCCACCACGGAAGATCATCGTGTGGCTTGGCTCCGTCTCTTGCGCTCGCGCCGCGTCGGGCCGACGACCTTCTGGCGATTGCTCGCCGAACACGGCAGTGCCGAGGCTGCGCTTGATGCGCTGCCCGGTGTCGCACGGGCCGCTGGCGTTGACCGCTATGAATCCTGTCCGCTGGGTGTGGTTGAGGCGGAATTGGCCGCCGGTCAACGTATTGGCGCTTGGATGGTCTGCCGTGGAGAGTCTGATTACCCGGAAGAGCTTGCAGAGATTTCTGATGCGCCCCCGATCCTCTGGGGTGTCGGGGATCGCACCGTCTTGCGTCGCGCCAAGGTGGCGCTGGTAGGTGCACGCAGCGCGTCGTCTCTTGGAACACGGATGGGCCGCCGTCTGGCCGAAGGGCTAGGGGCTGCTGGTCATGTCGTGGTGTCCGGGTTGGCACGCGGGATTGATACCGTCGCCCATGCGGGCGCACTACCGACCGGCACAATCGCAGTCATGGCGGGCGGGGTGGATGTGCTCTACCCCTCGGAGAACACCAAACTGGCCGAAGACATCGCCGCCAACGGCGGCGCCCGTGTCAGCGAGCAGCCCATCGGAATGCAGCCTGTCGCACGCCACTTTCCTACCCGCAACCGAATCGTTTCCGGCCTGTCGCGGGGGGTCGTGGTTGTTGAGGCCGCGGCCAAGTCTGGCTCATTGATCACTGCGCGCACCGCGCTGGATCAGGGACGTGAGGTGCTGGCCGTGCCCGGCCATCCGATGGATGCGCGCGCCAGCGGGTGCAATATCCTGATCCGCGACGGCGCGCGATTGATCCGCAACGTCGAAGACATCCTTGAGGCGCTGCCCCCGGCTGAGGTCGCCTCGACGGCGGTTCAACAGGCACAATTTGACCTCTCCGAGCCGGACCCCGTGCCATCCGTTTCTCCCCCTGCAAGGCAGGTTAAATCCTCAGCCAAGGGCAAGCTGCGTGAAACGGCTGCCTTGCACCAGAGCATCCTTGAACGGCTGGGGCCGTCACCCCTGGCCGAGGATCAACTGATCCGGGATCTGGGCGCATCCGCCGGAAAGGTGTCGCCCGCCTTGACCGATCTGGAACTTGACGGGCAGATCAAGCGCCAGCCCGGAGGGTTGTTATCACTTGTGCCGCGCAACTAACCAGGGTCAGCAGACCTCGGGGATCACCGTGCCCCATGTCGGGCAGAACTGGGGATCCGCCCACCAGACATCGGTGGCGCCCGTCGCATGATGCACCGCAACCCATGTGTTGCCGGATCGCTGGTAAAGCGCCTGTATATTGGTACCGCCCCAGTCGAATGGATTGTCCCAGCCAGGGCGTTGCGGGATGTCGCCGGCAGTGATCTCGCGCCCGCCGGGCCGCATCGGATGCAGGCTAGCAAACGCCACGTCGCCATCGACCCGCAGGACGGACACATCAAAGGACACCGGCGCGCCAAGGATCCACTCGGCGTGGGGCCGCATTGCATCCATCAGGTGAGTCCGCAGGTCGGACCCGCGCTGCGGCGTCTCCCACGCTGCGGCGGAAAACGGCGCAATGGTCAGGGTGGCAGCAGCCAGCGTCATGGCTAATCGGAACATGGCAATCCTCCTCGGAATGTCCTGATACTAAGCGTAGAAGTCGTCCGTAGAGAAGCCTGATCAGGTGCGCCCCATACCCGTCGATTGACAAATCGGCCTTGCACCCCACATGTTGCGCCGCCATACGCGGCACCAGACAAGGCCCCTAGCAGGCCATAGAATTTATTCGCGAGGAAGCAGAGCCCCATGCCCGTCGTTGTCGTCGAATCCCCGGCCAAGGCCAAGACAATCAACAAGTATCTGGGGTCCGATTACACGGTTCTGGCGTCTTACGGGCATGTCCGCGACCTGCCTCCAAAGGACGGATCGGTCGATACAGAGCACGATTTCGCCATGAAGTGGGAGATCGCCAACGATTCGCGTAAACACGTTGCCGCCATCGCCGAAGCGCTCAAAACCGATGACGAACTGATCCTGGCAACTGACCCCGACCGCGAGGGGGAGGCGATCAGCTGGCATCTCAAGGAGGCGCTGACCAAACGCCGGTCGATCAAGAAAACCACCAAGGTGGAGCGTGTCACCTTCAACGCCATCACCAAGGCCGCCGTGACCGAGGCGATGAAGAACCCCCGAGACATCGACGCGCCGCTGGTCGAGGCCTATCTGGCCCGGCGGGCGCTGGACTATCTTGTGGGCTTTAACCTGTCGCCGGTTCTGTGGCGCAAGCTGCCGGGCGCACGGTCGGCAGGACGGGTGCAGTCGGTCTGCCTGCGTCTGATCGTTGAGCGCGAGCAAGAGATCGAGGCGTTCAATGCCCGCGAATACTGGCAGGTGCGTGCTGCACTGACCACGCCGCGCGGGCAGGAATTCGAGGCGCGGCTGGTCAACCTTGCTGGCAAAAAGCTGGACCGCTACGACATTGCCAATGTGACCGAAGCCGAAATGGCGGTCAGCGCAATCGAGAAACGTGCGCTAAAGGTGATGAGCGTTGAGGCAAAGCCCGCCTCACGCAACCCCTCCGCGCCCTTCATGACCTCGACTTTGCAGCAAGAGGCCAGCCGCAAGTTCGGCATGGGCGCCAAGGCGACGATGAACACCGCGCAGCGTCTGTATGAGGCCGGGCACATCACCTATATGCGGACCGACGGCATCGACATGGCGCCGGAGGCGGTGCAGGAATGCCGCGCTGCGATTCAGGATCGTTTTGGCAAGGAATATGTGCCGGGCAGCCCGCGCATCTACAAGAACAAGGCCAAGAACGCGCAGGAAGCGCACGAGTGTATCCGCCCCACTGACATGACCAAAGACGCCGAGGCACTGCGGCTGGCGGAACCAGATCAGCGTAAACTGTATGACCTGATCTGGAAACGTACGCTGGCGGCCCAGATGGAAGGCGCGCGGCTGGAACGCACCACGGTCGAGATTGGCAGCGACGACGGTCAGGTCGGCCTGCGCGCAACCGGGCAGGTGGTTCTGTTTGACGGCTTTCTCAAGGTCTACGAAGAAGGTCGTGATGAGCCCGCAGAAGACGACGACAAACGTTTGCCGCAAATCATGCAAGGTGAGCCCGCCAAATTCGCAGTCGGTAGCCTGAAATCCGACCACGCCAAGGCGATGGAAAAGGGCACGGAGCGCGGTCTGCCCGCCGTAATGTCCGGCGACGGCGCGACATTGGCGACGCAAAGCTTTACCAACCCGCCGCCACGCTACACAGAGGCGACGCTGGTTAAAAAGATGGAAGAGTTGGGCATTGGACGCCCCTCGACCTATGCCAGCGTCATCACCACGATTCAGGACCGCGAATACGTCCGTAAGGAACAGAACCGTCTGTTCCCCGAGGACAAAGGCCGGATCGTGACGATCTTTCTGCTGAACTTCTTCAAGCGCTATGTGGAATATGATTTCACGGCTGCGCTGGAAAATGAGCTGGATCAGGTCAGCGCGGGTGACAGCGACTACAAGGAACTGTTGGCCAAGTTCTGGCGCGATTTCAGCGCCGCGATTGCCGAAACCTCTGATCTGCGCATCTCCGAGGTGTTGGACGTGCTGGATGAGGCGCTGGCCCCGCAACTGTACCCGCCGCGTGAGGATGGCAGCGATCCCCGTATCTGCCCGAAATGCGGACAGGGGCAACTGCACCTCAAGACATCGCGCACCGGCGGCTTTGTCGGCTGCGGCAACTACCCTGAATGCACCTACACCCGCCCGATTGCGGGTGAGGGCGCCGATGGCGAAGAGAAGCTGTTGGGCGAGGATGCAGGCGATGAGATCTGGCTCAAGGCCGGACGCTTTGGTCCCTATGTCCAGCGCGGCGAAGCCACGCCCGAAAACAAGAAGCCGCCACGCGCGTCGCTGCCCAAGGCCAAGGGCAGCTATCTGCCCGGTTGGGATCCGGCGGATATGACGCTGGAAAAGGCTCTGACGCTGCTAACCATGCCGCGTGAGGTCGGGATGCACCCGGACGGCGGCGTAGTCAGCGCCAACCTCGGGCGATTTGGCCCCTATATCATGCATCAGATGCCGGATGAGGAAAAACCTGTTTACGTCAACCTCAAGGAGTTTCAGGAGGTTTTCGAGATCGGCATGAACCACGCGGTCGAGCTGTTGGCGCACAAGCGCGCCAATCCGGGGCGAGGACGTCAGGCCGCCAAGGCGCTGCGCGAAATGGGCGACCACCCCGATGGCGGCAAGATGTCCGTTATGGAAGGCCGCTATGGCGCTTACGTCAAATGGGAAAAGGTCAATGCGACCCTACCCAAGGATGTGGATCCCAAGGATCTGACGGTGGAGGCGGCGGTGGCGTTGGTCAACGAAAAGGCCTCGAAGGGCGGCAAGAAGAAGCCCGCCGCAAAGAAGCCCGCCGCCAAGAAGGCACCTGCAAAGAAACCGGCGGCAAAGAAGGCCGCGCCGAAAAAGGCCGGGGATGACGCGGACTGACTGCCTTTACACATCATGTAAATAATATGTGATTGGTGCCGCGCCGCAGCGATATGTATCTTTCGCCGGAAACAGGCAAAGAGGGCATCATGACAGGAAGATTCTCCAGGCGCGAACTGCTGATTGCGGGGGCAGCGGCGCTGATCGTTCCGGCGCAAGTGCGTGCGCAAGAACGTCCCGAATTGGCCGGCGCCCGCCGGAATGTGTCCAGCTTCGCCAGTCAGGACTGGCAGGACCATTTTGATGAATTGGGCGTGGGTTGTATCGTCTGCGACACCACTAGCCGCGCGTTGCACTACTGGAACGCCGATGGCAGCGATTATCGCGTCTATCCGACATCTGTGCCCAAGACGGATGAGTTGACCAAACGCGGTTATACCAAAATCGTGCGCAAAAAGGTGGGTCCATCGTGGACGCCGACCGCCTCGCAAATGGAGCGGTTCCCCGATTGGCGGCCCGTCGAAGGCGGCGCACCGGACAATCCGCTGGGCACCCACGCGCTGTATTTCGATTGGCCCGCCTATCTGATCCACGGCACTCATGACACGCGCAAGATCGGTCGTCCGTCTTCGGACGGGTGCATCGGGCTGTACAATGAAAAGATCGCCGAATTGTTCGAGATCACGCCGATTGGCACGCAGGTGCGATTGATCTGATGTGAGCGCTCTCATTCCGGAGGTCCGTTGACATCTCGCTGCGGGGCGGCGAAAACTCCCCTGATCCAGAAAATAGGGGAGTTTTCTATGAAAAAGGTCTACGGCACGGCCGCCGAGGCATTGGATGGGGTGCTGTTTGACGGCATGCTCATCGCTTCGGGCGGCTTTGGCCTTTGCGGCATTCCGGAGTTGCTGATCGACGCGCTGGTCGAAAGCGGCGTCAAGGACCTGACCGTCGCGTCGAACAACGCCGGGGTCGACGGTTTCGGCCTGGGCAAACTGCTTGAGACGAAGCAGGTCAAGAAGATGATGTCTTCTTATGTTGGTGAGAACGCCGAATTTATGCGCCAGTACCTGTCAGGGGAACTGGAGCTTGAGTTCAACCCGCAGGGCACGCTGGCCGAGCGGATGCGTGCTGCAGGGTGCGGCATCCCGGGCTTTTATACCAAGACCGGCGTCGGCACTCAAATCGCCGAAGGCAAGGAAGTCAAAACCTTCAACGGAGAGGATTACATCCTCGAAGAAGGCATCTTTGCCGATCTCGCCATCGTCAAAGCCTGGAAGGCCGACGACACCGGCAATCTTGTGTTCCGCAAGACAGCCCGCAACTTCAACCCGCCGGCGGCCATGTGCGGCAAGGTCTGCGTTGTCGAAGTCGAAGAGATCGTCGAGCGCGGCTCACTTGATCCCGACCACATCCACCTGCCGGGGATCTATGTTCACCGGATCATTCAGGGGGATCACGAAAAACGGATCGAACAGCGGACCGTGCGCAAGCGGGAGGAAGCATAATGCCCTGGGATCGGAACCAGATGGCGGCGCGTGCCGCACAAGAACTCGAAGATGGCATGTATGTGAACCTTGGCATCGGGATTCCGACGCTGGTGGCCAACTATGTCGGTGACAAGGACATTACCCTGCAGTCGGAAAACGGCATGTTGGGCATGGGTCCGTTTCCGTTCGAAGGCGATGAAGACCCCGACCTGATCAATGCGGGTAAACAGACGATCACAGAACTGGCGCGCACGTCCTATTTTGACAGCGCCATGTCGTTTGGCATGATCCGCGGCGGCAAGATCGCGGCGGCGATCCTTGGCGCGATAAGTGGCAAAAAACGGCGATCTAGCGAACTGGATGATCCCCGGCAAGCTGGTCAAAGGCATGGGCGGTGCGATGGATCTGGTTGCCGGTGTCGGCAAGGTCATCGTGGTCATGGATCACACCAACAAGCACGGCGACAGCAAGGTGCTCAAGGCCTGCACTCTGCCGCTGACCGGCACTGGCGTGGTGGACCGGATCATCACCAACCTTGGCGTGCTGGACGTGGTTGAGGGCGGCCTGAAGATCGTCGAGACCGCCGATGGCGTGACCGAAGACGAACTGCGCGCCGCGACGCAGGCGACCATCGTCTGAGACATTTGTGTCCCGAACCCAGCCGAGTTCGGGACACAATAATACGCGGATAGGGCGCGCAGCGCCCTGATCCCGATATCAAGAAGACACCGTCCGCTGTAGTCGACGATCAGGATCGTTGCGCGCGCACAGGTGGACTCCAATCTATGGTGGCATCGCATAGATTGTATTATCGCAAAAACGCATCACCATTCACACAATATCGTTGCGCGCTGACGTTGGGGCGGGAAACTGGTTGGCGGGTCAACTGATCTGTCATCGGTTGTCTGCCTGCTCTGTTTTTTCAAAACTGACAGTTTGAAAGGATATCTGATGCGTTCATTTGTTATTGCGCTTGTTTGTAGCCTGTGTGCCTCTGCCGCCTCCGCAGGTCCGCTGACCTGCTGGTACAACTCTTCGGGCGCGTTTACTGGCGCCGACGGCGGCAGCAGGGGGCTGCCAGAGTCCAAATGGGGGATGTCCTATGCCATCCCCAACCCGGATGGCAGTGGCTCAGGCGACTATGCCTACGTCATCATCCTGCCGACTTACGACAGTGGCAATGACTGCCCAGAAAGCGCCGAGCTGCGCGACGAGTAGCACGCGCGCCTTAAAGCAACTGACTTGTCCGGAGCTCGTCAGCAATGGCGAGCCCGGCGAAAAGGTCATTTCAAACGCTCTAGTTGATAGGAAACCCATGATGCGCTTTTTACGAAACGCCGCGATCGCGGTGGTGCTGGCCTGTGCCAGCCCCGCCATAGCCGACGGGGTTGACCCTCTTTATGACGCAGACGGAACCTACCTTGGCGATATCGAGATTGTCGGGGATGTCGTTGATCAGACAGGAACCGAATATGCGCGCCTCGATATCAGGTCTTTGCGCGTGTCGCTCTATGTCGATCCGGACGCCGTCTATGTGATGTTGGACCCGAACAACCCAATCATCCGGGGGCAGACTCCGTTCAGCGGATATTGGATCGGATGGGATCCTGACCCCAGCGGCAACTGGCGTCGCTGCGACTATGGCGTTTATCCCGATCACGCGGGCCGCAATCATCAACTGTACGGGGATCTTATCTGGACCAACCTCAGATACTCCGATCAAGAGGGATTGGTGTTTGCAGTTGATCTGGGCTTTTGCGGCGATCAGATCACGTCCTGGGCCACCAACTATGCCGGAGCGGGCGACGCTGGCCACGGTGGGGCGGGGATGGACCCCTGGGATCTGGATCATGTGCGCGACGTATGTGGCAATGCATCTGACTTGCAGGAACGTGCGGTTGGCTGCTCTCGCGTGATCGCGCACCCGGAGGCCTCTGTGGACGACGTGACCTGGGGTTTGTGGAGTCGCGCCTACGTCCGTTGTGGGCAGTCTGTGCCCGATACAGAGATCGTGGCTGACCTCATGACGGCTGTCCGGTTGGACCCATACACTTGGCAAGAATACTTCCGCAACGCGGGTGGCTATGCAGGGCCGCTCGATGGTCTGGTCTCATATGAGTTGTATGAGGCGGTGGGACGTTATGTGACCGGAGGCTGCCAGTAGGCTGTCGAAACCGTTCGGTAAAGTCGGAGGTTGAATACGAAAACGGGGCAGGATCCGAAGATCCTGCCCCGTTTCATTGCGCCCTGTTCGGGAGGAGAGAGCGCAACTGTCGTTTAATCCGTGGACGGATTATTTGGCGGCCGAGGTCGCCTTCTTGGCGGTCGCTGTCACGTCGCCTGTCGCTTTCTTGACGGCAGCGGACGCGTCCTGCGAGTAATCTTTGCCAGCGGCCATCAGCAGTTCGACGGTGTCCGCCTGAACCTTTTTGGCGATCTCGGCAAAGGTGGTCGCGTTAGCGGACGCGATCTCGGCCTGAGCGGTTGCAAAGTCGGACAGCGCCTTGGCGTAGTCGGCAGGCTCTGCCTTGGCTTTGGACATGTCGGCCATCTTGGCCAGCGTGTCCTTGGTCCAGTTTGCCGACAGTTCGGTCGACTTCTTGGCAGCGTCCAGCGCGACGCTGGACAGCTTTTCGCTCAGCGTTGCGGTTGTTTTGAACGCATCATCCATGGCTTTGGTGTCCATCGGGAATGCACCCATCATGTCTTTCATCATGGCGGCGAAATCATCGTTCTTGGTCATTTGTCAGGTCCTTGTCTCTGTGATGCCGGGGCGGCGTTTTGTACTGAGGAATACATGTATGCTGCAGTGCAGCATTTCAAGAGAAACCTCGGCGGTGCGTCAAAGAGTCAACAGAACTTCCATCATTTTTTCACTGGTCCACGCATGGGCACAAGCCAACAAAAAGGGGCAGGATCCGAAGATCCTGCCCCAGGACATTGCGCCTCGATTGGGAGGAGAGGGCGCAATTTCCGTTTCGGTCGAAACCGAAATTACTTGGCCGTGGCGGTTGCCTTCTTGGCGGTCGCGGTCAACTCATCGGTGGCTTTTTTCACGGCGGCGGAGGCATCTTCAGAGAAGTCCTTGCCAGCAGCCATCAGCAGCTCGACGGTGTCCATCTGGACCTTTTTGGCGATCTCGGCGAACGAGGCCATGTTCTCAGCGGCAACTTCGGCCTGAGCCGATGCAAAATCGGTCACGGCCTTGGCGTAATCAGCCGGCTCGGATTTGGCTTTGGACATGTCTGCCAGCTTGGACAGAGTGCCTTTGGTCCAGTTTGCCGACAGTTCGGTCGACTTTTCGGCAGCTTCCAGTGCGACGGCGGACAGCTTTTCGTTCATGGTTGCGGTGGTCTTGAACGCGCCTTCCATGGCTTTCGTGTCGACGGGGAATGCGCCCATCATGTCTTTCATCATCGCTGTGAAGTCCTGGGTCTGTGCCATTGTGATCAATCCTTGTCTCTTGCTCATCCGGGCCCGCCCCGGCGTTAGCAGCTGACATGAATATGCATGCTGCGATGCAGCATTTCAAGTGAAATTCTGCGTCGCAGCATGTGGCCTGCAAGCTATTGAATTTGTTTTGCTGCCTTGATCTTTACATAGGTGCCGGGGGCGGGACAGAGCGGTTCATAGGCCGAATCACCCGGAATGCGGGCGGGTACTTTCTTGCCGGATCGCTTCTTCAACCAGTCTTCCCAGTGCGGCCACCATGACCCTTCCTGAAAATCGGCGGCCTTTTTCCAGGCATCGAAATCCAGGCTCATGTCGTCGTGGACAAAATGTCCGTACTTGCCCTTGGACGGCGGATTGACGATGCCGGCGATGTGGCCTGACTGCCCCATGACAAACTGCTTGGAGCGCGACCCCATCAGCTGCACACCCCGGTATACGTCGCGCGCAGCGGCGATGTGGTCGGACTCTGCCGCGATGGACATCACCGGAACATCCACATCTTTGACGCTCAGTTTTTCTCCGAACATCTCGAACGTGCCTTTGGCAAATTCATTGCGTTGGCACAGACCGCGCAGATATTGGGTGAACATCAGACCGGGCAGGTTGGCGCCGTCACCATTCCAGTACAGCAGGTCAAAGGCAGGTGGCGTTTCACCCATCATGTAGGACCTGATCGCAGGTCCATAGATCAGGTCGTTAGAGCGCAGGAACGAAAAGGTGCGCGCCATGATGAAGGATGGCAAGAGACCTTCTTGATTGATCTCTTCTTCGATCCCGTCGGCAAAATCATCTTGCAGAAACGGCGTGAATTCACCCTGATCGCTGAAGTCGGTGAGGGCGGTGAAGAAAGTGGCGGACCGCACGGATTTGTCGCCGCGCTTTTTCATCAAAGACAACGTCAGGCACAGCGTCGTACCGGCGATGCAGTAGCCAACGGCATTCACCTTGGGGACGTCGCAAACATCTTTGGCAATCTCGATCGCCTTCAGGAACCCCTCTTCGACATAGGCCTCCAACCCGACATCGCGATACTTGGCGTCGGGGTTGATCCAGCTGACAACAAACAGAGTGTACCCCTGATCGACAACCCAGCGGATCATGCTGTTCTGGGGTTTGAGGTCGAGAATGTAAAACTTGTTGATCCAGGGAGGGAACAACACCACCGGTGTTTCCTGAACCTGCTCGGTGGTGGGGTTGTACTGGATCACTTCCATCATGCGGTTGCGATAGATCACTTCGCCTTGGGCCGTGGCGATGTTCTCGCCAATCTCAAAGGCGCTCTCATCGGCCAGACGCACAACCAGTTCACCGTTGTTGGCCTCTAGGTCGGCGACAAGGTTTTCCAGCCCTCGCACAAGGCTTTCGCCCTCTGTCTCGACCGCTTTCATCAGCGCATCGGGGTTGGTGGCCAGAAAGTTCGTCGGCGCGAACATGTCAACGATCTGCTGGCTGAAGTACCGCAGTCGACGCTTTTCCTTTTCGTCCATATCCTCGATCGCGTCGACGGCCTGATGGATGGCGTCGGCGTTGATGAGATACTGTTGCTTGACGTAATTGAAGTAGGGGTGACTGTCCCAGAGCGGGTTCTTGAAGCGTTTGTCGCTGGGCCCCGGATCTTCTGGCGCTTCCAGCTTGCCGCGGGCCAGTTGTTGCTGTGCCTCGACAAAGGTGGTGACGGTCTTGCCCCAAAAGCTGACCTGTTGTTCGATCAGTTTTGCGGGATTGTTGACCCATTCCTGTGCATAGGCCTGCGCGGCCTTGGCATACAGTGCGCTGTCGGGCCCGCTCAGCGCCTGTGGCGTTGGATGGCGGCGGGTCAGAGCGGAAACGAGTCGCTTGCTCAGCTCTTCCACTCGATCAAGGTTCTCCTCCAGCCGCGCACGGCTTTCGCCTGCGGCAACCTCGTTGATTGTCATTGGAACTAAATCCCCCTATCCTTCGCAGTTGCAGAAACTACCGTCGTGGGTTTCGGGGGGCAAAGCGACGAATTGGCTCGGGCTTGGGTGTGCGGATCCCCGCTGACCCCGCGAAACGAAAAGGAGCAGCCGTCGTGCGCTATATGGCCACCTACGACCTGATGGAAAGCATCCGCAACACAAATGCCTGGATGGGCGCGACCGCGCGCACCCTTGCATCCTACCCCATGTTCTCGGCCATTCCAAATCCGGCGTTGACCTGGATGGCAGCTTGGGGGGCCGTGACCGAACGGACCTTTGAACGCATGGTGGTCAAGCCTGACTGGGGTATCCACACCTTCACCTGCGAAGACGGCAAGGATCATCTTGTCGACATCGCCACAGTGGTGGAAAAACCCTTTGGCAACCTTATACATTTCAACGTCTCCGGTCGGGCCGAGCAGCCACGCAAGATCTTGCTGGTGGCTCCTATGTCAGGCCACTATGCCACGCTTTTGCGCTCAACCGTCAAGTCGCTCATCGTAAATTGCGAAGTCTACGTCACCGACTGGCACAACGCGCGCGACATTCCGGTCAGCTGCGGCAAGTTCGATATTGAAGATTATACCCTCTACCTGATGGACTTCATGCGCCATCTGGGGCCGGACACGCATGTGATCGCCGTGTGCCAACCGGCACCCTTGACGCTGGCGGCGACCGCCTATCTGGCGGAACTGGACCCTGACGCGCAGCCGCGCACCTTGACCCTGATCGGCGGGCCGATCGACCCGGACGCGACGCCGACAGATGTGACCGACTTTGGCCGCCGCGTCACCATGGGCCAGCTGGAAGAGACGATGATTCAGCGCGTCGGCTTCAGCTGCAAGGGGGTGGGCCGGATGGTCTATCCGGGCCTGTTGCAACTGGCGTCGTTCATGTCGATGAACGCCGAGCGTCACTCCGCGGCGTTTCAGGACCAGATCGGTCGCGTCGCAAGAGGCGAAGCCTCGGATCACGACGCGCACAACCGATTCTACGACGAATACCTTGCCGTGATGGACATGCCCGCCGAATTTTACCTGTCAACGGTGGAGCGGATTTTCAAAAATGGCGAAATCGCCAAGAACGAATTCGTTGTTGATGGCCACAAGGTGGACATCGGGGCGATAACGAAGGTTGCGGTAAAGACTGTTGAGGGCGCCAAAGATGACATTTCGGCCCCGGGCCAATGTGTTGCGGCGTTGGATCTGTGCACCGGCCTGCCGGATGAGAAAAAGGCCAGCCATCTGGAGCCGGGTGCGGGACACTACGGTATCTTTGCGGGCAAAAGCTGGCGCAACAACATTCGGCCGCTGGTGCTGGAGTTCATTGACGCCAATTCCGGGGCGGAGAAACCCGGTCCGGTTGCCGTCAATCTGGCCGATCACCGTTGAACCACTTGTGATCCCAAAGTGCGCGCCAGACGGCGCGCACAGTTTATGTCGTCCTTGCGCGCGATGCGCGCCGTCCTCCGGTTTGGCGCTGTTGTCGATGTGGCGCAGGAAGTCTGCCTGCAATGAAAATGGCCAGCATCTGATGATGTCGGGCCTTTTGCTATACAGGGAGGGGCGGTGCGCGCCGTCAGAGACCCTCAAAAGCGCAGAGGGCGTGGACGTCCATATCCATGGTCTCCAGCCGCTTGCGGCCCCCCAGCTCGGGCAGATCGATGACAAAGGCACATCCGATGATCTGCCCCCCCAGCCGCTCGACCAGCTTGATCCCGGCCTCTGCCGTGCCGCCTGTGGCCAGCAGATCGTCGACCAGCAGCACCTTTTCTCCCGCTTCTATGGCGTCATCGTGGATTTCCACAACGGCCTCACCATACTCTAGCTGGTACTCTTCAGAGATCACGGCACCCGGCAGTTTGCCTTTCTTGCGGATTGGCACAAAACCAGCGGACAATTGGTGCGCCACCGCGCCGCCCAAGATAAAGCCGCGCGCTTCCAGCCCCACGACCTTGTCAAAGCGCACGCCCGCGTAGGGATGCAGCAATTGGTCGATCGCCATGCGGAACCCGCGCGGGTCAGCGAACAGCGTGGTCACATCGCGGAACATGATCCCCTCGTGCGGGAAGTCGACAATGGTCCGGATGTAGTCCTTGATTTCGGTCTTGCGCGGCATGGGCACTCCTCAGACAAACGCGGGTTTTGCGGTAGCGCGGGACGGGGCGCGTTGGCAAGGCTTCAGGCGGTAGTGGCGGAACGCTGTCCGCAGCAGTGGGCGCGGCGCGTCGGCCCGATCAGGCGCGGCGCAGCGTAGCGGTCAGCACCCCCATGCCGATCAGGGTGGCACCGCCCGCGCGGGTCAGGCCGGTCAGGACAGAGGGACGCGAAATCATCTGTCGCAGCCGGTCAGCAGCCAGCGCATAGGCCAACGCGTTGAGCGTGGCGAGGGTGACAAAGGTTGTCACCAGAATGGCAAACTGCGGCAGGAGCGGCGCATCGGTCGCAACAAACTGCGGCACGAAGGCAATGAAAAAGGCGATGCTTTTGGGGTTGAGGGCGGTCACCGTAAGATTGTGTGCAAAGACCCCGCGCGCCGTGACCTCTGTCGCGGGCAGGCTTAGTCCCTCGCTGGGGGCGGAGCGGATCAATTTGACACCTAGCCAGATCAGATAGGCGGCACCCACCCACTTCAGGATCGTGAACAGCGTGGCTGAGGCGGCGACCAACGCACCCAAACCTGCAAGAGACAGGCTCATGGCGATGAAATCGCCGCTTGCGACACCGGCGGCAGAGGCGACAGCGACTGAACGACCCTTGCTCAGGGCGTACGACAGGACCAGTAGGACGGTGGGGCCGGGGATTAGCAACAGCGCGGTTGATGCGGCGACAAACGCCAGCCATAGGTTCAGGTCCATGTCTTACTCCTGTGGCGGATAGTGGCGGCGCAGGGCCATCAGGTCTTGTGGGCCCAGATCCTTGGAATCGTTGTCGTCCTGCGAAAAGATAGACCGTCCGAGGTAATCAGGGTTCCGAATGTCGGTCAACAGGCCAAGCGCCTGGGTCAATTCCTCGATCATGGCGGATTCGTAGTGGCGGATGTGCAGGCGGGTGCCAAAGATGATCTTTGCTCGCTGGATCTCACCGGAGCCGCTGCGCGACCAGACGATAACGCGCGCGCCTGTGACCGTGGCGCCATCAATTCCTTCGATGCCGGTGCCCTGTATGGGGGCGTCGCCGTCGGTGTCGATCAGATAGATGCGAATGTCCGCCTCGGCGTCGGTGTCGACCTGCCGCAGGGTGATCGCCGTGTCCGCCCTGTTGATGAACTTGATCGCCCGCACAAGGGCGGCGCGCGCGCGGTTCTGCTTGCCTCCCAGAAAGGCGGGATCAACCTGCGTCAACTGCACCCGCAACGGCCGGTCGACCGGCCAGCGCACCAACGTCTTGCGGCACGCTGTGCCGGGCGGGGCGGCGCAGGCGACGAGACGATAGAAATCCTCATCGCTGAGCAGGCCTTCGGTCTCGACATAGTCTTCGGCGCTTGCCACAGCGTAGGGCAGCGCACCTATCATTAATCCAAGGAAAAGCGCACGCAGCATGGGGTGAAACGCTCAGTTGCCGCCCAACATCCGGCCCGCCACCGCGTCCAGCCTGGCCAATAGGTCAGGGTCGCGTTTCTCAGGAGCTGTCAGCAGGGCATATTCCAGCGCACGGTCGCAGCCATGCGGACAATGGATCCGGTCGGCCCCCAAAAGGGAGGGCAGGCGGCGAACCATCTCGCGGCCCTTGTCAGCGTTGCCGGTCAGGGTCTTGATGATGTCGGTGATGTCCACTGCTCCGTGATCGGGGTGCCAGCTGTCGTAGTCGGTGACCATGGCGATGGAGGCATAGCAAAGCTCTGCCTCGCGGGCGAGCTTGGCCTCTGGCATGTTGGTCATGCCGATCACGTCGCAGCCCCAAACGTCGCGGTACATCTTGGATTCTGCCATGGTCGAAAACTGCGGGCCTTCCATGGCCAGATAGGTGCCGCCCCGGTGTACGGTGATCCCGGCATCCTGTGCGGCGGTGTAGCAGGCATCGCCAAGACGGGGGCAGGTCGGATGCGCGACAGAAACATGAGCCACACATCCGGTGCCAAAGAAGGACTTCTCACGGCCAAAGGTGCGGTCGATGAACTGATCGACCACGACAAAATCGCCCGGTGCCATCTCTTCGCGGAATGACCCGCAGGCTGAGACAGAGATGACATCGGTGACGCCGATGCGTTTAAGCGCGTCGATATTGGCGCGGTAAGGCACGGTGGTCGGGCTATGCACATGGCCGCGCCCGTGGCGCGGCAAAAAGGCCATTTTTACCCCGTCCAGCGATCCGGTCAGGATCTCGTCGGAGGGCGTGCCCCACGGGCTGTTCACTGCACGCCATTCGGCCCCTTCCAGCCCGTCGATGTCGTAGATGCCGGACCCGCCGATCACGGCGATCATGGTCTCTGTCATGGCTGATGTCCTTCTGTCCTGCGGCCTCGCAAAGGTGGCCCTTTGGCACCAGTTATTGATGATCGGGCAAGGCCGGAGCAAGACGCGAAGGGCCTTGATCGCCAATTTTGTCCTGCGATTGGCAAAGACGCGTGGTGTCTGTGCCGTTGTTCCGGGCGGTTGCCCGGCTCTGCCAGAGTGGCGAGGGGCGCGACGGTATACGGAGAAATACCGTGAACTTGGGCACAAACCGCGCTAGAGGGCGGGCTTGCGAACCGGATCGCCCTGTGGGTGGCCTTTCGTGCTGCGTTGCAGTATGGGCCGTTTGCGCGAACATGAGGACTGCCCCGATGAGAAAAGCCATTTTGGCGACATTCGCCAATCGCCTTGCCATGCCTGACCTGTCGTTGATGCCGGACGAGAAACTGACGCCTGCGCGTTGGCGGATCGAACTGCTTGCCGGGTTGACCGTGGCCCTAGCGCTGGTGCCCGAGGCCGTGGCCTTTGCCTTTGTGGCGGGGGTTCACCCGCTGGTCGGATTGTATGCGGCGTTTCTTGTCGGTCTGGTGACGGCGCTGATCGGCGGACGTCCGGGCATGATCTCTGGTGCGACGGGCGCGCTGGCCGTGGTCATGGTGGCACTGGTCGCGCAGCACGGCGTTGAATACCTGTTTGCCACCGTGGTCCTGATGGGCATCCTGCAATTGATCGCGGGCGCGCTGCAATGGGGCAAGTTCATCCGGCTTGTGCCGCATCCGGTCATGCTGGGCTTTGTTAACGGGCTGGCGATCGTGATCTTTCTTGCCCAGTTGGGTCAGTTCAAAGTGCCGGGAACAATGGAAAACACCGGACATGGCGTTGGCGGCGGCGAATGGCTCTCGGGCATGCCCCTGTACCTGATGCTGGGCCTAACCGCGCTGACTATGGCCATCATCTGGGTGATGCCCAAAATCAGCAAGGTGGTGCCGGCACCCTTGGTCGGTATCTTTGTCGTCGCCGCGCTGGTGATCGGCTTTGGGCTGGAGGTCCCGCGCGTTGGAGACCTTGCCTCGATCCAGGGTGGGCTGCCGTCCTTCCATTTGCCGGCTGTCCCTTTGAATTTGGAAACGCTTGAAATCATCTTGCCGTATGCGGTGATCCTTGCAGCCATCGGGTTGATTGAATCGCTGCTGACGCTGAACCTTGTCGGTGAGATGACGGGCAAGCGTGGCGGTGCCAGCCAAGAGTGCATGGCACAGGGCGCGGCCAATGTGTTGACCGGGTTCTTTGGCGGCATGGGCGGTTGCGCCATGATCGGTCAGTCGATGATCAACGTGAAATCGGGCGCGCGCACGCGGGTTGCCGGGATCGCGGCGGCGCTGTTCCTGCTGATCTTCATCCTCTTTGCCTCGCCGCTGATCGAACTCATTCCGCTGGCGGCATTGGTTGGGGTGATGTTCATGGTGGTGATCGGGACGTTCGCGTGGAATTCTCTGACCATCCTGACAAAAGTCCCGCTGATGGATGCCTTTGTCATTCTGTTGGTAACGGTTGTCACGGTGATGGAAGACCTTGCCGTTGCCGTTGTGGTGGGGGTGATCGTCTCTGCTCTGGCCTATGCGTGGAACAACGCACGCCGGATTGACGCCCACACGCGCGAGTCGGAAACGGACCTTGGCGCTAAGGTCTACGAGATCCGTGGCCCGCTGTTCTTTGGCTCTTCCGAAGGGTTTGGAGAGCTGTTCGACATCGAGAATGACCCCGAAACCGTGATCGTTGATTTCAAAGAAAGTCGCGTGGTCGACCAATCGGCCTTGCAGGCCATCGAGGCGCTCGCCGGGAAGTATGAGGCCGCAGGCAAACGGATCAAGCTGCGCCATCTGAGCCGTGACTGTCACAGGTTGCTGACAAAGGCGGGGCATCTGATGGTCGATAGCGACGATGATCCCGATTATGAGATCGCGGTCGATTACAATGTGCGGACAGGGATCTTGGGCGGGCACTGACGCGCGCCCATGTGGTCGATCCCGTATGGGAAGCGAAAAGGGCGTCCTGCAGGACGCCCTTTTCCTTTTATTATACGTTTACGTCGGCGCAAAATTGGCTAATGCAGCAACGTCGCCCGCCTCCAGCACCGGACGGGCGGCGGAGACGTTCTCGGGCGGCCAGTCCCACCAGCGCAGCGCGTTTAGCAGGGCGATTTCGTCCGGCGTAAAACGCAGTCTGACAATCTGTGCCGGATTCCCGGTGACGATGGCGTAGTCGGGGACAGTGCCACGCACGACCGATCCTGCGCCGACAATCACACCGTTGCCGATCGTTGCACCCGGCAGGATCAACGCTCCGTAGCCGATCCAGACATCGTGGCCGACCGTCGTGTCGCGGGTGTCCGGTTGAAAACCCAACATGGTTTCCGGGTCAAAGACCGCAAAGGGAAACGTGCTGATCCCGTCGGTTGCGTGGTTGGCGGAACTGCCGATAAAGCGGACTCCGTTAGCGATCTGGCCGTATTTGCCAATCGTCAGTTTCTCTTGACTGAAGGGAAACAGGTAGGGCGCCAAACGACCCGCCCAATCGTCGGGCGGGTCAAAGTCCGAGGCATAAGTGAAATCGCCGACCTCGAACCGCGGATGGTCGATGACGTTTTTCAGATTAACCGTGCCGCGATGTGGGCTGCCGTCAGGCAGAGTGATGGGATAGGCCGTGTCGGCCCCGGGCAGGACTGAAGGGACGGGCATGATGCCTCCTTTGAACGCTGGGAAAAGTCAGGGGTTCAAAGGTGCTGGTCCATCGGTGCCTCCATTAGTATGCCGACCGGTTACCACATCACGCGGCCCTTTTCGAGGGGGGAAGGACCATGACAAAACGTATGGGAAATATGCAGAAGCAGGCCGAGCTTCCCAAGGGGCGAGGGCGAGCGGTCACGTTCTTGACCTTGCCCGCCCGTCATCCGTTCAGGGATGTGCACAGCTTTATTCCCCGGGCCGGTTCAGGCTGAACTTTTCCCGTACAACGGTGTAGTCGCGATAGCCCATGCGGCTGAGCGGGTTGAAACGCAACACGTCAAAGATACCGTCCACCAGACAATCGTCGCGCATGTGCACGCCTGTGACCTCTCCGAAGACGGCGAAATTTGCCTCGCCGGGCAGTTGCACGATCTGCGTCAGCTTACATTCCAGGTTGGCGGGGGCGCCGGCCACGCGGGCGCAGTTGATAGTGTCGCACTGGGCCTTTTCGATCCCGGCGAGTTCAAATTCATCGACGCCCCGGTCCCACGCGCCAGAGGTCTGGTTCATCACGTCTTTCATGGCGTATTCCACGATGTTGACGCAAAAGACCCCGGTCTCGCGGATCTGGCTGACGCTGTCCTTGGTGTCGCCCCGGTCCTCTTTGGCGCTGGTCGAGGAAAACATCACCTGCGGCGGAAAATAGGCGACCGCGTTGAAAAAGCTGTAGGGGGCCAGATTGTCGTGCCCGTCGCTGCCCCGGGTCGAGATCCAGCCGATGGGACGCGGGGTCACGATGGCGTTAAACGGGTTGTGGGGCAGGCCGTGGCCGTCTTCGGGGCGATAGAACAAGGTGCATTCTCCTGTTTGCGCGGGCGTTTTCCGCGTGATACGCGGGTTTGCGCTGAAACGCACGGGGGTTGGAGGCACAGACGCGGTGTTCACACTTGCACAGGAAACGCCATCCGACTGGTGGGAGGTCGAAGCGCTGTTCGATCTGGCCTTTGCGCCGGGTCGGTCCGCGCTGTCATCGTACCGCCTGCGCGACGATGTGGCCCCGGTCGCCGCGCTGTGCCGGTTGGCGCGGGATGAGGCGGGCACGCTGGGCGGAGCGATCCGCTATTGGCCGGTGCGGGTGGGGCCGCATGACGTCTTGTTACTGGGGCCGGTGGCGGTGCATCCCATTGCACAGGGCGAGGGATTGGGCGCGGCGCTGATCCGCGACACCACTGCGCGCGCGGCCGAGCAGGGCCATGCACGCATCCTGCTGGTTGGCGATGCGCCTTATTACGGACGCTTTGGATTCGAGCGGCTTGAGGGGGTCGAGATGCCGCCGCCTACCAACCCAGACCGCATTCTGGGGCTGCCATTGTATCTTGGTGCATGGGATGGTGTGACGGGTGAGGTGACGCGCGCAGCTTGATCGCGCAGGCCTGGGAACCCATCTTTGATTGGATCAGGGAGGGTTTTCGCGTGTCCGATACAAAATTGCCAGTTGTTCAGCATCAATCCGAAATCGCCGCTTTGGCCAAACGCTATCGCGAGGCGGACTCGCTGGGAATGCAGGTGTTGTCGCTGATCGGCGGCCATGCTGGCAATCTGTTGGAACGGCTGCCGGATGCTGCCAAGGACCGGCTGGAAGAGGCGACGCGGCGCGCGTTGACGGCGGCGCTCCACGCGGCGCAACGGTCGCGTGGGGTGGTGCCGGACCAGAAACACTGGCTCAACACGGCCGTGGCTACCGCAATGGGTGCAGCGGGGGGATCGGGCGGATTGCCCTCGGCGCTGGCGGAACTGCCGGTCACAGTGACTGTGCTGTTGCGCTCTATTCAGGGCGTTGCGGCGGACCACGGTTTTGATCCGTCGACGCCAGAGATCGCCCGCGAATGCCTGAGCGTCTTTGCCGCCGCAGGACCGATGGATGAGGACGATGACGCCGAGATGGGTTTCTTGGCCGCACGGGTGGCTGTGACCGGATCGACGATCTACAGCCTGATTGCCCGGATCGCGCCAAAACTTTCGATCGCCATGGGGCAAAAGTTGGCCACTCAAACTGTGCCGGTGCTCGGTGCGGTGGCGGGGGCTGCGACCAACTATGCCTATACCAGCTATTATCAGCAGATGGCGCAGGTGCATTTCGGGCTGCTGGCCCTGTCACGCCGAACCGGCATCCCGCGCGAGGTGCTGGTGGCCGAGCTAAAAAAGGAAATGGCCAAGGCGCGGTTAACGCTGAATTAAGCTTAACCGTGCTATCTGAGTCGCATCGAGGCGGAAAGCCTCGTTGCAAACCACCCGCCCCACGAGAGTGTCGGTCCGTATTTGGATCCGGCCAGCAGCATCGGGGCAGGGGATCTGTTCGCGCAGAATGCACGGGCGGCGCTCTGGCCAGAATGGTAGGGGCGAATGTGTGTAGACAGTCCTGAACCCGGTCGCTTGCCGAAGGCTGCGACCGGGTTTTTTCATGGCTAGCACGGTCGGCTTTCGCCAAAGTAATATCCCTGTCGCCCAACGCCCGCAGGGGGCCATGCGATCTTTTTTGACACTGGCCGCTCGGACCGGGTCATTTTGGGGGCTGCGCGGGAAACACGGTGGCCTGCGCCACAGGCGGTGCCCGGTTGCCGGGGCGCTAGCGCGGTTGCCAGCGGTTCGATCACGCGTTGTCGCGCAGGTAATCCATGACAGATTGCCGGACAGATTGTTCGCCGCGCAGCTTTGCCTCTTCGATCACGTCGCGCACTTCTTTCAGCGAGTAACGCATCAGCAGGCTTTTGACCGGGCCGACAGAGGCAGGGCGCATCGACAATGACCGAAGGCCGATGGCGGCAAGGCACAGGGCCTCGATCGGGCGACCGGCATCCTCGCCGCAGAAACTTAGCGGGGTGTTGGTGCTTTCGCAGCGCGCCACGATGTCGCCGATGAAGCTCAGGAAAGAGACGTTGAGCGTATCATAGCGGCGGCGGACCAGTTCATTTTCGCGGTCGGCGGCAAAGAAGAACTGCTTGAGATCGTTGCCGCCAATCGACAGAAATTCTACTTCTTCAAAAAACCGCTTCGAGGCATAGGCAAGGCTGGGAGTCTCCAGCATGGTGCCGACCTCCAGCTTTTCCGGCACTGCATGACCCAGTTTACGCTCACGAACCAGAACCTTGTCTACTTCCTCACGGGCGCGGGCGTATTCCTCATACTGGGCAATAAAGGGAAACATGATTGTCAGCGGACGGCCATTTGCAGCACGCACCAGTGCTTGCAACTGCATCCGCATGACGCCGGGGCGATCCAGAGCCACCCGGATCGCACGCCATCCCAGTGCAGGGTTCGGCTCATCCAGAGTTTTCATGTAGGGCAGGACCTTGTCGGACCCGATGTCGAGGGTGCGAAAGATCACGCGCTTGCCTTTGGCGGCGTCCAGCACGCGGGTATACAGGTCCGCAAGTTCCGTCCGCCTTGGCATCTGGTTGCGGATCAGGAACTGCAATTCGGTGCGGAACAGGCCGACACCTTCCGCACCGGAATCCTCCAGTGAGGGCAGATCGGCCATCAGACCGGCGTTCATCATCAGGCTTATCGGCACGCCGTCAGCGCTGACGCAGGGGGTGTCGCGGATAGAGCCATAGCGCTCCTGCGCCTTGGCCTGCATTTCCATCTTGTCGCGGAAGGCGCTGACCACTGTTTCATCGGGGCGCAAGTGGACGACCCCTTGATCGCCGTCAACAAGGATCTGGTCGCCGTTCAGCGCCTCGTTGGTGATGCGTTCGGCGTGAATGACCAGCGGAATCGCCAGCGCGCGGGCCACAATGACGGCATGGCTGCCCACGGACCCCTCTTCAAGCACCACACCCTTTAGCTTGCGGTTGTATTCCAGCAATTCGGCGGGGCCGATGTTGCGGGCGATCAGGATCGGGTTTTCAGGCAGTTCGGCGCCGGTCTGGCGGCCTTGCCCGGTGAGGATGCGCAGCAGGCGGTTCGATAGATCGTCAAGGTCGTGCAGCCGCTCGCGCAGGTAGGCGTCGTTGACCTGCGCCATGCGGGCGCGAGCCGTGCTTTGTTCTTTTTCCACGGCCGCCTCGGCCGACAGGCCACGGGCGATGTCCTCTTCCATGCGCCGCATCCAGCCCTTGGAATTGGCGAACATGCGGTACGCTTCCAGCACCTGTGTGTGTTCGCCTTCACCCGCTTCGCTATTGCCACCCGCGCCGGCCAGCATCTCATCTACGGACACGCGTAACTGATCGACAGCCTCATGCAGACGTTTGAGTTCGGTGTCCGGATCATCCGAGACCAAATTGGTGACCACGACTCGCGGTTCGTGCAGCCAGGCATGGCCCATGGCGCTGCCCTCTTGCCCGGTGCCACCACGGAACAGCATCGACTGGGTATGCCGCGCCTTGAGCGCCGCGCCTTCACCGACAAAGGCCCCAAGTTCGGACATTTCCGCCAGCACCATGGCGACAACTTCCAGCGCGTAAACCTCATCGGAGGTGAACTGGCGGAGCTGTTTCGATTGAACCACCAACACCCCCAGCTTGGAGCCAAGTCGCTGGATCGGCACGCCGAGAAAGCTGGAATAGATCTCTTCGCCGGTTTCGGGCATGTAGCGAAAGCCGCGCTCTTTCGGGGCATCGGCACTGTTGATTGTCTTGCCGGTGCGCGCAACGCGACCAACCAGACCCTCACCCAGCTTCATGCGGGTCTGGTGGACAGCTTCGGCTTTCAGACCCTGCGTGGCGCAAAGCTCCAGCGTTTCAGGATCGCGGAACAGGTAGATCGAACAGACCTCTGTGCCCATCGAATCTGCGGTCAGATGGGTGATCTTGTCCAGCCGCTCCTGACCGGCGGCCTCTTCTGCCATCGTGTCGCGCAAGCGGCCAAGCAGCTTGCGGCTTTCAGATTCGGTGTTTGTCGGCATGGGTTTGCCCCCCGCGCGTCCCTAGTGGATGCGACCCGCAGGAATAGAGCATTCGGGCGCACAAGGGAAACCGCTTTTCGGCATGGTGGGATGAATTTTCCCGCTATGCGGGTGTCGCAAGCGGGTTGATGCAAACAGAGGCAGCTAAAGACAGGGTGTCATGTGTCGGATCAGACCGGAAAAGGTCGCCGACACGACCGCCAGCCTTCATGGCTGGCGGTGACGCGCGCTTCGGCGTAGTCGGTCTGCTCTCAGGCGCTTTTGTCCAGTTCAAACGCATCGTGCAGGGCCTGAACGGCAAGTTCCATGTACTTGCGTTCGATCAGCACCGAAATCTTAATCTCGGAGGTGGTGATCACCTTGATGTTGATGCCGTCGTTGGACAGTACCTTGAACATCTTGGCCGCCACACCTGTGTGGCTGCGCATGCCGATGCCCACGACCGAAACCTTGGCCACATTGGTGTCGGCGACGATCCCGTGAAAGTTGATCTCGCCCTTGGTCTTGGCCTCTTCCATCGCCTTTTCGGCGCGCGCCACCTGATTTGTGGGACAGGAAAAGGTCATGTCGGTACGACCTTCTTCCGAGATGTTTTGCACGATCATGTCGACATTCACCCCGGCCTCTGCCAGCGGCGTAAAGATCGCGGCGGCGATGCCCGGCCGGTCAGCGACCGAGACCAGCGTCATCTTGGCTTCGTCGCGGGAATGGGCCACACCGGCCACAACATTGCTTTCCATGATCTCATCCTCGTCGCAGACCAGCGTTCCCGCCGTGTCATCCATTTCCTCGAAGCTCGACAGTACCCGCAGCGGCACCTTAAAGCGCATCGCCAGCTCGACAGAGCGAGTTTGCAGGACCTTGGCCCCAAGGCTGGCCATTTCCAGCATCTCTTCAAAGGCGATCTTGTCCAGCTTGCGCGCTTTTTCGCAGATGCGCGGGTCGGTGGTATAGACACCGTCAACATCGGTGTAGATATCACAGCGCACCGCGCCAAAGGCGGCGGCAAAGGCCACGGCAGTGGTGTCCGATCCGCCCCGGCCCAGCGTGGTGATGCGGCCCTCGGGGGAAATGCCCTGAAACCCTGCGACCACGGCCACTTTCATGCCTTCGCCGAACTTGGCAGAGATATTGTCGGTCGGGATATCCTCAATCCGGGCATTGGCGTGCGCACCGGTGGTCATGACCGGCACCTGCCAGCCCTGCCAGCTGCGCGCGGGCACGTCCATTTCCTGCAAGGTCAACGCCATCAGACCGGCGGTCACGTTCTCGCCCGACGATACCACCGCATCGTACTCACGCGCATCGAACAACGGCGAGGTTTCCTCGACATAGCCGACGAGTTTGTTGGTCTCACCCGACATGGCAGAGACGATGACAATGACGTCATATCCCTTGGCCACTTCGACGCCCACGCGCTTGGCGGCGCGGCGAATACGGTCCAGCGTGGCGACAGAGGTGCCGCCGAATTTCATCACGAGCACGGGCATCGAACGGTCCCCTTTTGATCGGAGGGCGTTTACGCTGCGTTTAAGACGCGTGCAAGGGCGCTTTGGCCGAAGGCCAAGCGGTGTGTCGGTGATGCTGCGCGCGCGTAGGAACTCCTAGAGATCGCGAGGAGTGATATGGTCAGGGCGCGTGATCTTTCCCATGGCGATCAGGGCCTCACTTCCGGCGGTGATACCCGTGAACTGGGCATTGAGCGCCAGCCATTCTTTCGCCTTTTGGCGTTGCAACAGCGCCGTAACCATCCACAGTTGGATTTCTCTGGGGGACCCGTCCATGTGCATTCGCCCGGACAGCGTAAACTGGCACATGATTTGCGCCATACACTCGGTCAGATATCGCGTTCGGGTCCTGTCAGGCGTCAGGGTGGTCTGGCCATAGGCCGCCGTCTGCAAGAGTTTGTCGTGCGGCTTGGCAATGGCCTCACGGCCCTGCCACCAAAGACCGGAAACGTTCACGAAATCCGCGTCTTCGGTAAAAAGCGCGGCGATGGATTGCCCGCAATGGCGATTCCACGCGCGCGCAAGAGCAGCCGGGAATTCATCCGGCTTTGCGATTGGGTCAGAAGGGATGGGCACGACCGTCCCAAGTTTCGAAGCAGCCGGTCTTGTCCAGCGACAGTTCGTCGAAGCGGGCCTTCAGTCCCTGCGCCGCTTCCTCGACGCTGATGTCTGCTGAACTGCTGCCCATGTCTGTCCGCACCCAGCCGGGGTGATAGATGCCGACGGCTATGCCACGCGGCTTTAGATCGGTGGCCAGATTGCGCCCCAGATTCAGGACTGCCGCCTTGGAGGCGCGGTAGATGTAACTGCCGCCCGGCGCGCGAGCATGAGACGCCATCTGCGAGGAAATGATGGCGATGCGGGGTTTGTCGGACAGGAGCAGATTGGGCAACAGCGCCTGCACCGTCAGAAAGACCCCGGTAACATTTACCGCAAAGCCGTGCGCCCACATCTCGACCGGATAGCCGTTGTCCAAGGTTTGTCCTTTGTCGGGATAAACTCCGGCGTTGCAAATCAGCGTGTCGATGGTCTGTCCGTCCAGCCGTTGCGCAAGCGCACTGTGCGACGCAGGGTCGGTGACCTCAAGCGGCAGGTATTTCGGGTCATTGCGGGCTGTGCCCAGAACGGACGCGCCGCGCGCGGCAAAGGCATTATCAAGGGCGGCGCCGATTCCCCGGTTGGCCCCCGTAATCAGGACTTGCATGGAGGGCCTTTCGAACGTGTGTGGTGTCAGTTGCTTTTGCGGGTTGGCGTGAACGGCAAGGGGGCGACCTTGATTCCATCGTCAATCAGGGCCTTGGCCTCCTCCCGCTTCGCCTCTCCCCAGATCGGGCGTTCGGGTGCGTCGCCTGCGTGCATGGCCCGCGCTTCTTGCGCAAAGCGTCCCCCGACATAGTCGGAATTTGCCTCGACATGCGCCTTGAAGGCGGCCAACGCCTGTTCAGCGGGTGATTTAGGGGCGGTGAGGGTCTTGGCCTCTGATTGTTCTCCATGCCCGACTCGTGGGGCCATCAACGCCTTTTCCACCTTGTTGGACCCACAAACGGCGCAGGCGACGTGCCCTGTGGCCCGCAACTTGTCGTAGGCAGACGCCGACTGAAACCAGCTGTCGAACTGATGCCCTTCTGCGCATTTGAGGCTGTACTGGATCACGTCCCGGCTCCGGTTGTCAGGTACTGGAAAGATAAGGGAAACTGCCGGGTGTTCAAGCGTCGTCAGGGATGGGGCAGGTGGTTGAGTAGGGCTGTGGCAAGGCTGTCGAGGCTGGCTTCCTGCTGCAACGCGGCTGTTGCCCTATAGCCCGCGTTTTGTTGCGCGTCGGGCGCATCGAGAGACATCAGGGCCAACGCCAGCCCCTTGGCATCGTGGATTTCGACGCTTGCCTGCGCGGCCGCAAGGCGCGTGTAGGCGGCGGCAAAGTTGCGGGTGTCGGGTCCGTGCAAGAGGGCAGCACCATATGCGGCGGGTTCATAGGGCGTGTGTCCGCCCCGGTCGCTCAGTGTACCGCCAATGAACACACGCCCCGCACGGGCGTACCAAAGCGGCATCTCTCCCATGGTGTCGGCGATATAAACCTGTGCGGTGCCGGGATCCTCGCTCAGGCTGCGCCGGGCGGTGGTAAGACCCATCTCCTCGGCCTCAGCGGCAATTGACTCGGCCCGTCGCGTGTGGCGCGGCGCAATGATCAGGCGCAGATCCGGGGTTTGTTTCAGGCAAAGGGCGTGGGCTGACAGAACGACACTGTCGTCGCCATCATGAGTGGAGGCGGCAAGCCATGTCCGCGTGTTGGGAAAGGCTGCGTCAAGCAGGGGATCGTCGGGTTGTGGTGACGCTGTGAAAAACGCTTTGAGATCGGTGACCGGCCCGCGCGCCGAGGGCGGCAGACCCAGCGCGACCAGCCGCTCCGCAGACCCGCTGTCCTGTGCAGATGCAAAGCTGACCCGGGACAGCACCGACCGTGCGAGTCGCGGAAAGCGGCCCCAAGTGCGTGCTGTGCCTTCTGTCATCCGCGCGCCCAATAGCAGGACCGGACCCGGGCAGGTGACAAAGCGGTTGGGCCAAAGTTCAGACTCCAGCGAAATATGGGCGTTAACCCGCCAATCGCGCATCAGGCGCGCGGTCGGACGTCGCAGATCCAACGGCGCAAGGCGCGCCTCGACACCGGGTATCGCCCAGCTGTCTGCAAGGGCGACGCCGGTGTGTGTATTGGCAGTGACCAGCCAGCGCAGATCCGGGCGCAGGGCGGCCAGCCGTTCCAGAAGCGGCCGGACAGAGGTCAGCTCGCCGTTTGAGGCCCCGTGCAGCCAGACAAAACGCCCCTGCGGGGCGGGGCCGGGCGACAGGCGACGGCGCGCGGCAGCTGGCCCATCTCGCGCTGCGGTGCGGGCCAGCGTGTAGGCGGCGAAGAGGCTGAGGAGCACACGGTAGAGAAGCACGGCGATCCGTTCCAAAAGGCGCGGGCCCTGAGCCCCGGACTGTCGGATAGGCCCTGCGGCAGGGCGTTGGCAAGCCCCCGGCGTGCGGCAGGAACCGCAAGGACGGGCGTTGGCAGCATTGATCGTGGGCCGCTGCGAAGTTTCCGGGGCGGACCGGAAATATCCGCGTGGTTGCAGGGAGTTGCCTGCAGGTCTCAGGTGGTCGGCAATGTCGTATTTTTCCGATAGAGTGGTTTCTGTGTTATCTTAATCGTACTTTGTACGCGATACATCGGCGGTTTTAACCTGATTGGTTGTCTTATTCTAATCTATCCCCAGAAAATCGAAGGTCGACCCGGCTCTGCCGTCCTGCGCCGGACAGCACGGGGCCCCTGAACTGGTCCGAAAGACCAGAGCGATCTGGGGATCGTTACGATTTGTCGTTTGAGACCAAATGGCTTGGCGTGTGAAGCGGTTGTGGATGAAGCATCGCCTGCAATCAACCGCCGGAACCGCATGTTTGTCGCAAAATCCGCAATATTCGGAGGTTTTGAGAAAATCTGAAAAAACGGTTTTGCATCAAGATCTTGAAAGTCAGCCTTGATCCATTGCGATCGGATAAGCCGCTTGGTGCGCCCGATGTGCTCCGGCGGGCCCAAAGTCTCAGACCGCATAACGCCGCATCGGATCGGCGCCACAAAAAGCTGGTATGGAAACCCGCAGAATGCAAGCGTTCGGCAGATCAGTCGGGGAGAAGATGGTGCTGTGAGAGAGGATTGAACTCTCGACCTCACCCTTACCAAGGGTGTGCTCTACCACTGAGCTACCACAGCATCTTGTTTTCCAGATTGCCAGCGCGGGCGTTACCCCGGTCCAGGCGGGCTCTGGAACAGCCCTTGGGATACATCTACCTTTGCCCGCAGGACCGACCCGCAATCAGGAGGGGCTTTGCCGTTGGACGTCAGCAGCGTGTGGCGGGCCTCTTAGACCCAATTTTCGGACCACGCAAGAGGTCGATTGGAAAAATCAACCGATGTCGGGCCGGTTCCGTATCGCGGGCTGTGTCCCGGGCTGGACCCGGTTTCCCGGCTGCGGTACACCCGCGCCATGAAGCGGCAGGGCACACAACGCGGGCAGGGCGGGACTGACGACAAGGAAGCGCGGCTGAAAGCGGCGCTGAAAGCCAATCTTGCGCGCCGTAAGGCGCAGGCCCGCGCCCGAAAGACACCGGCGGACACCAAGTCTCAGGACAAGAGCACGCCGCCGAACGAGGACTAGGACAGGTATGGATTCGATTGTTGTGACCGGGAATGGCCCGTTGAACGGGGATATTCCCATCGCGGGGGCCAAGAATGCCTGCCTGACGCTGATGCCGGCGACCCTGCTGAGCGAAGAGCCGTTGACGCTGACAAACGCGCCGCGCCTGTCGGACATTCGCACCATGACATTGCTGCTGCAGTCGCTCGGGGCCGAGGTCTCGACATTGGCGAATGGCAAGGTGCTGGCGATGTCGTCGCACGGGTTGACCACGCAGCGCGCCGAATATGACATTGTGCGCAAGATGCGCGCCTCGATCCTTGTGCTGGGGCCGCTCCTGGCGCGGTTTGGCTATGCCGAGGTCTCGTTGCCGGGGGGCTGCGCGATTGGCGCGCGCCCGGTCGATCTGCACCTCAAGGCGTTGGAGGCGATGGGCGCGGAACTGGATCTGCGCGACGGCTATGTGCACGCCAAGGCGCCTGCCGGCGGGCTACGCGGCGGGGTGGTCGATTTCCCGTTTGTGTCGGTGGGGGCCACGGAAAACGCGCTGATGGCAGCGACTCTGGCCAAGGGCACCACTGTGCTGAAGAACGCGGCCCGCGAGCCGGAGATTGTCGATCTGGCACAGTGTCTGCGCCAGATGGGCGCGCAGATCGACGGCGAAGGCACCTCGACCATCACGATCCAAGGCGTCGACCGACTGGGCGGGGCGACGCATGCGGTTGTCACCGACCGGATCGAACTGGGCACCTACATGCTGGTCCCGGCGATTTGCGGCGGTGAGGTGACCTGCCTTGGTGGGCGGATTGATCTGGTATCGGCCTTTTGTGAAAAGCTGGATGCGGCCGGTATCGACGTCGAAGAAACGCCTGCCGGCCTGAAGGTGCGGCGCAGGAATGACCGGGTGCGCGCCGTGGATGTGACGACAGAGCCGTTCCCGGGCTTTCCGACGGACTTGCAGGCCCAGATGATGGCGTTGCTATGCACCGCCGAGGGCGAGTCGCTGTTGGAAGAGAAGATCTTTGAGAACCGCTTCATGCATGCGCCCGAACTGATCCGGATGGGCGCGAAGATCGACGTTCATGGCGGCACCGCCAAGGTGTCCGGGGTGGAGCGGTTGAAAGGTGCGCCCGTGATGGCGACGGACCTGCGCGCCAGCGTGTCGCTGATCCTTGCCGGATTGGCGGCTGAGGGTGAGACGGTGGTGAACCGGGTCTACCATTTGGATCGCGGCTATGAGAACGTCGAGGACAAGCTGTCGGCGCTGGGCGCCAAAATCGAACGGATCAAGGGCATATGACCGAGGACGCGCGTTTCGAGGATGGTGGTGAGCGGCCATTGAATTTGGGCGCTTTGGACGTCGAGGATTTGCAGGTGATCTCCAGCCTCGTGCAGGACGCGGTCCTGCCGGTGACGGAGATTCGCTGGCAGGCGTCAAAGCGGCGGCTGGGTCTGTTGTTGAACCGCATCCGCTGGGAGGATGTGGAGGCCGCGAAGAAACGGGGCCGTCCGGTGGAGCGGGTGCAATCGCTTTTGGTGATCGACAACGTTTTGGGCGTGGCGAGCCAAGGGGTCGACAGATCGGACAAGGATTTGATCCTTCAGGTGCTGGCAATCAGTTTTGAACCGGGTGAGGATGCGGACGGGGCGGTGGTTCTGACGCTGGCCGGGGACGGGGCCATGCAGGCGAAGGTGGAGGCGCTGGAGGTCTCGCTGCGGGACGTGACGCGGCCCTATGTGGCCCCCTCGCGCAAGCTGCCGGATCATGGGGCCTGAGCGGAAGGCCGCACAGGGTGTCCACGCGTGGACAGATCCCCGCCCACCTGAAATCAATGGGTTACAGAGACGGTTTTACCTACTGTTAAGGTTTGCGCAGACGCCGTCGATGTGACCGGGAACTCTTGGAGGGGCCGATGCCCGTATTTCTGGACAGCCGTCAGGACGGTTTTGAGGCCGCCTTTCAGGCGCTGCTGGGGGCCAAACGTGAGGACAGCCCGGACGTTGATGCCATCGTGGCAGACATCATCGCCGATGTGCGCGCACGCGGCGACGCGGCGGTGCTGGAGCTGACGGCGAAATTCGACCGGCTGGAACTGGACGCGGCGGGGCTGCGGTTCACCGACGACGAGATCGAACACTATTGCGGACAGGTGGCGGATCCGGAGCGGCAGGCGCTGGAAACCGCCGCCGAACGCATCCGCGCCTATCACGTCCGCCAGATGCCACAGGATCAAAGCTGGACCGACCCGGAGGGCGCGACACTGGGCTGGCGCTGGTCGGCGGTCTCGGCGGCGGGCCTGTATGTGCCGGGCGGATTGGCGTCCTATCCCTCATCCGTGCTGATGAATGCGATCCCTGCCAAGGTGGCCGGGGTCGAGCGGCTGGCGATCTGCGTGCCGACGCCGGACGGGGTGGTGAACCCGGCGGTGCTATTGGCGGCGCGGATTGCCGGGGTGGATGAGATTTACCGCATCGGCGGCGCGCAGGCGATTGCGGCGCTGGCCTATGGAACACAGAGCATTCCGCCGGTGGACAAGATCACCGGACCGGGCAATGCCTTTGTCGCCGCTGCGAAACGGCGGGTGTTTGGCAAAGTCGGCATCGACATGATCGCCGGCCCGTCCGAGATCTTGGTCATTGCGGATGGTGAAAACGATCCCGACTGGATCGCGCTGGACCTGATGAGCCAAGCGGAGCACGACGAAAGCGCGCAATCGCTGCTGATCACCACGGATGCCGAATTTGGCCGTGCGGTGGCCGAAGCGGTGGACAAGCGCCTGCAAACGCTGGAACGGCGCGCCATCGCCGGTGCGTCATGGCGTGACTATGGCGCCGTGATCACCGTGGCCGATCTGGATGAGGCGGCGCGCCTGTCGAACCGGATAGCGCCCGAACACCTTGAGCTGTGTGTGGCCGAACCCGAGGCGCTGGCGGATAAATGCGTCCATGCGGGGGCGATCTTTCTTGGCCAGTGGACGCCCGAGGCCATCGGCGACTATGTCGGCGGGCCGAACCACGTCTTGCCCACGGCACGCTCTGCCCGGTTCTCGTCCGGCCTGAGCGTGATGGATTTCGTCAAGCGCACTACGATGGCGCGGATGACGCCCGAGGCGCTGCGCGCCATTGGCCCGGCGGCCGAGGTGCTGGCGCGGTCGGAAAGCCTAGAGGCGCACGGGTTGAGCGTTACCGCGCGTCTGGACAAGCTCAACCGTTAGGAGGGGGCCATGGCGGTCGTCATTTTTCACAATCCCAAGTGTTCCAAGTCGCGCGAGACGCTGGACCTGATCCGCGCAGCGGGCATCGATCCGGTTGTTGTGCCCTATCTGACCACCGGCTGGACCAAGCCGCAGTTGCAGGCACTGTTCGCGGTCGCGGGGCTGGAGCCCTCCGAGGCGCTGCGCACCGCGCGCGGTGCGGCCAAGGAATTGGGGCTGACCGATGCGGGGGTATCGCCTGACGCGATCCTTGACGCGATGGTGGCGCATCCGGCATTGGTGGAGCGGCCGATTGTCTGCTCACCCAAAGGCGTGCGCCTGTGCCGTCCGCCAGAGCGGGTGTTGGACCTGCTGTCCGGAGCAGAGGGCTAAGGCGGCTATTGCGTCTTTGATGCAAACCTTGGGGGCGGTGATGTCTATCGCCAGTTCGTAGCATTGCCCCCGCGCGCAGGCCGCGCTAAGCCGAATTTGAGCTTTCAGGATGCCCTCCCATGACCCGCATCGCACATATCGAACTGGACGACGCCAATCTGCCGCCGCCAACGCCGGAGATTGAACAAGAGCGTCGCGTGGCGATGTTCGATCTGATGGAGGAAAACTCCTTTGTCCTGCCCGCGCGGGAGGACAGACCGGTGCCGCAGGGGCCGTACCATGTTGGCCTGTCGATCCGGGACAAGCGGTTGGTCTTTGATGTGTCGGCGGAAAGCCATGAAAAGGCAGCGGAATTCCATCTGTCGCTGTCGCCGTTTCGGCAGGTGGTCAAAGACTACTTTCAAATCTGCAAAAGCTATTTCGACGCGGTGAAAACGCTGCCGCCCAGTCAGATCGAGACCATCGACATGGCGCGGCGCGGCATCCACAATGAGGGCGCGCGCATTCTGCAAGAGCGGCTGGAGGGCAAGGTGGAGGTCGACGACGATACCGCGCGGCGGCTGTTCACCCTGGTCTGTGTGCTGCATTTCGGGGGCTGAGATGCCGGAGTTGCCGCAGTCGGTGCTGTTCGCCTGCGATCACAATGCAGTTCGGTCGCCGATGGCCGAAGGGATCATGAAAAAGCTGTACGGCACTGAGACCTATGTGCAGTCCGTCGGCGTGATGAACGATCTGGAAATCAACGGCTTTGCCATCGCCGCCTGTCGCGAGATCGAGGTGGAGCTGGAGCGCCACCGCTCGCGCAGCTTTGAGGAGATGGAGCAGATGGGCGAGATGCTGTCCGGCTTTGACCTGATCGTCACGCTGTCGACGGCCTCGCAGCGGCGGGCGCTGGATCTGACGCGGTTTTACCATCTGACGGTGGAATACTGGCCGGTGATGGACCCGACGGGGATCGGCGAGACGCGTGAGCAAAAGCTGAACGCCTTTCGGCAGACGCGCGACCAGCTGGTGTCGCGGTTGACCGGGGCATGGGGCACGGCCTGAGGCAGGTCGGAGTCCTGGGTATTTTTACAGAGAAGAAGCAGGGGGTGTGTGGATGGCAACGGCGAAAGACGTGGTGGCGGGGTATTTTGCGGCCTTCAATGCCGGGGACACGGCGGGGATGTTGGCCTGTCTGTCCGAGGATGTGGCGCATCACGTCAACGAGGGGCAGGTGCGGGTCGGCAAGGATAAGTTCGCGGCGTTTTGTGACCATATGAGCCGGTGCTACCGCGAAGAGCTGACCGATATGGTGATCTTTGAGGCAGAGAGCGGGGCGCGGGCGGCGGCGGAGTATATCGTCAACGGCACCTATCTGGCGACCGATGAGGGGCTGCCCGAGGCGCAGGGGCAGACGTACCGCCTGCCGGCGGGGTCGTTTTTCTCGGTCGAGGGCGGCAAGATCACCCGCGTTGTGACGTACTACAACCTTACGGACTGGTTGCAGCAGGTGTCCTGATGCGGGTCGAGGTGCTGACCGGGCGCGCGCTGGAGGCGGCGCTGGAGGACGTGGCGCGGCTGCGAATCGCGGTGTTTCGCGCCTTTCCCTATCTGTATGATGGGGATCTGGACTATGAGCGCGGGTACTTGCAGACCTACCGGGACAGTCCGGGGGCGGTTCTTGTTGGGGCGTTTGACGGGTCTCGGTTGGTTGGGGCGGCCACGGGCACGCCCATGGAGGACCATGCTGATGACTTTGCCGGGGCCTTTGCGGGCACGGGGTATGATCTGGGCGATGTGTTTTATTGTGCCGAGTCGGTGCTGTTGCCGGAATACCGGGGGCGCGGGATCGGGCATCGGTTCTTCGATCTGCGAGAGGCGCATGGGCGGGCGTTGAACCGGCGGTACTGTGCGTTTTGCGGGGTGGTGCGGCCTGTGGATCATCCGCTGCGGCCCGAGGGGTATGCGCCGCTGGATCCGTTCTGGCGCAAGCGGGGCTATGCGCCTTTGGCAGGGGCGGTGGCGACGTTTTGGTGGAAGGACATTGGTGAGGTTGCAGAAACCGCCAAGCCGTTGCAGGTCTGGATGCGGCCACTTTGAGAGGGATATGAGATGAAAGTCGCAACAGCGTCTTACCCGGCGGATTTTCTTGCGGATTGGGATGCTTATGTCGCCAAGCTGACGCAATGGGTGAGCGAGGCGGCCGGGTCCGGCGCGCAGCTTTTGGTGTTTCCAGAGTATGGCGCGATGGAATTGGCGACGCTGGACGGGCGTGATGTGGCGCTGGATCTTGAGGCGTCGATACATGCGGTGGCCGCGCGAATCCCGGCGGTGGATGCGCTGCATTCGGATCTGGCGGGGCGGTTCGGCGTGCATATCCTTGCGGCCTCTGCGCCGGTTATCGACCCATCGGTGGCGGCGCGGCCTGTCAATCGCGCGCGGTTGTTCACGCCGACCGGGGGGATGGGCGTGCAGGACAAGCAGATCATGACCCGGTTCGAGCGTGAGGAGTGGAATATTGCCCCCGGTGGTCCGCTGCGGCTGTTCGAAACTGCGCTGGGCAAGATCGGTATCCTGATCTGCTACGACAGCGAATTTCCCTTGTTGGGCCGTGCGTTGCGCGACGTAGATATTCTGTTGGTGCCTTCTGTCACTGAGGCGCTGTCAGGGCATTCGCGGGTCAGGATTGGCGCGCAGGCCCGCGCGCTGGAGGCGCAATGCGTGGCCATCATGTCCTCTGTTGTGGGCACCGCGGACTGGAGCCAGTCGATCGACGAAAGCGTCGGGCGGGGGGCCGTGTTTGGGCCGCCGGATGTGGGATTTCCGGCCACGGGTATTCTGGCAGAGGGCGCGTTGAACGTGCCGGGCTGGACCTATGCCGAGGTCGATCTTGACGCCATCGCGCATGTCCGGCAGGAGGGTGTCACCCTGAACAAAGCCCACTGGAATGACCAGTTGGGACGCGATGACGCGGTGGATGTAACAGTCCTGCGCTAGTTTGTGACTTGAAAACCCCGCGCGACAGGCTCATATTGCGCCCGCCGCGCCGAGAGCGCGG